>SAMEA3663267__coassemble_37_pt1 | contig 46820 bp, 37 predicted proteins | sample SAMEA3663267__metabat2_low_PE_012 | metagenome-assembled genome bin SAMEA3663267 (sample SAMEA3663267) | pig gut metagenome | biome: pig gut; feature: pig-associated habitat; material: faeces | place: China | collected 2013
AACGAAAGCGCGCGCATGTTTACGCCCAACTGGGCCAAAAATGCATTTATGGCATCAGGCTTGCCAAACACCTTGTTAAATAAATCGTTTATGGAGCTAAAGTCGATATTGAGGCTAAGCGTCAAGCCGGTCAAAACGGCGGCTACAAGCGACACAAGAATACTGATACCCCACTTGCCGGCAAGCTTATTACGGGCAAGCTGCCTGAATTGGGAAGCGTTGCGCATGTGCATTTCCTCCTTAAAATAATAACAGCTCACCCGTATTATACTATACTTTTATTGCTTTAGGAACAGCTTTGGCCGTTACATTTTTGTAACCTTTGGAAGAGCGGCTATGCTTTTTTCAAGCTCCTCGTCCGTCGGGCGGTAATCTGTCATCTGGCCCTGGTTAAACACGCTGTATGCAGCCATGTCGAAATAGCCGGTACCCGTTAAGCCGAACAGTATCGTCTCGGCCCTGCCCTCCTCGCGGCAGCGCACAGCCTCGCGCACGGCGCCGAGTATTGCATGGGCCGATTCCGGAGCCGGAAGTATGGTCTCGCAGCGGGCAAACAGCTTTGCGGCCTCAAACACCTTTGTCTGCTCAACGGCTATGGCCTCCATCATGCCGTCATGGTAGAGCTGGGAAAGTATGGGCGACATTCCGTGGTATCTCAGCCCGCCGGCGTGGCTCGAGGCCGGCTTGAACGTGCAGCCAAGGGTGTACATCTTGGCAAGAGGCGTTATTTTGCCTACATCGCAGTAATCATATGCGAACACACCCCTCGTAAGCGATGGACAGGATATAGGCTCCACGGCCACAAAGCGCGTTTTGGCCTTGCCCTGAAGCCTGTCGCGCATAAACGGCGCTATAAGCCCGCCAAGGTTGGAGCCGCCGCCGGCGCAGCCTACTATAACGTCGGGGTATTCGTCATAAAGCTTCATGGCCTCCATTGCCTCAAGCCCTATTATGCTTTGATGCAGCAGCACCTGATTAAGCACGCTGCCGAGCACATAGCGGCAGTTTTCGGTGGTAACGGCGGTTTCAACGGCTTCCGATATGGCCGTGCCGAGGCTGCCGCCGTTTTGCGGATCCTCAGCCAATATGGCCCTGCCTGCGGCAGTGGTGCTGCTGGGGCTTGCTATAACGCTCGCGCCGAAGTTTTCCATAATGGCTTTTCTGTACGGCTTTTGCTGCGAGGAGCTTTTTACCATGAATACCTTGAGCGGAAGCTTAAAATATGCGCAGGCCTCGCTTAGCGCGGTACCCCACTGGCCGGCGCCGGTCTCCGTAGTGAGCGAGGCTATGCCCTGCTTTTTGGCATAAAACGCCTGCGCTATGGCGGAGTTTAGCTTATGGCTGCCGGAGGTGTTGTTGCCTTCGAACTTAAAGTATATTTTTGCGGGGGTATCAAGCTCCTTTTCAAGGTTGTACGCCCTTATCAGCGGCGACGGCCTGTATATCTTATACATATCCATCACCTCGCCGGGGATATCGATGAAGCGGGTAGTCTCGTCAAGCTCCTGATGTGAAAGCTCCTTGCAGAAAACGGGATACAGATCCTCCTCACGGGCTTTTTCAAGCGTTTTCGGGTTGAGCATGGGCGCGGGCTTGTTGGGCATGTCTGCCCTGAGATTGTACCATGCTGAAGGAATATGCTCTTCGCTTAATGTGATGCGGTGCGGAATCTTAGTCATTGTCATGTCCTCCTGAATAAACTTAAATAAAATAAAAAGCCCTTCGTCCCTATAATGTTGGGACGAAGAGCAATTATGCATTATCTTCGCGGTGCCACCCGACGTGGCGCGTAGAACGCGCCCTCTCATATAGCCTGCCATCACAGGCCATTCCCTTTTAACGGCGGGTCCCCGTCGGCTGCTACTTGGCAAAAAACTGCCTTTCGGCCGCCCTCGCAAGTCCATTCACCGCGCTCCGCTTCTGCCGTATTCACACCATCGACGGCTCTCTTCAAGGCGCTTTCGCAGCTACTACTCTTGCTCACAGGTTTATCTTTATGCGTTATTATATGCGTGATAAAACGATTTGTCAACAGGATAATATATTATGAGAGCGTCGAAAAAGTGGCTGAACGCCACTTTTTTGACAGACTGCGAAAACCTTTGGGTTTTCATCCGTTCTGACGCACATGCCGTCAGAGCCGGAATAAACATAAGGGGCAGCCGCCCCTTAACAGCCCCGGGGTTTTTGACAGGCTGATATTATATTTAAGCTTTGTGAAGACGGAAATTGCTGTTTGGCGTTCCGTCCATTTCCTTTTGATAAATATATAGGTTTTAGGGCAATGGATATAAATGTGCGCCGGTTGCTCCCGCGCGCTTTTCGTGCTATGCTATAAGCGTTAAAAGCCACGCTATAACCGAGCCGGTGATGGGAGCTGCGGCTGCTTCAAGCCGCATCAGCCGAGGCATGGATATTCAACAGCACTATAAGGAGACATGATATGGACGGGACTTCGCCGCTGACCGAGCAGATAAACCCGCGCTTTGAGCAGATGGATACGCTCGATACCGAATCGATAATGTACATGATAAATGATGAGGATGCCAAGGTGGCCTCAGCGGTGCGCAAAGCCATACCCAATGCCGCCATGGTGGCAGAAAAGGCGGCTTGCGGCATAGCTAAGGGCGGCAGGCTGATATACGTCGGCGCAGGCACCTCCGGAAGGATAGGCGTGCTTGATGCAAGCGAATGTCCGCCAACGTTCGGCGTGAGCCATGAAACGGTGCAGGGGCATATCGCCGGCGGCTACGGCGCGCTGATACGCGCCGCAGAGGGAGCGGAGGACGACGCCGGCGAGGGGGCGAAGCTAATAGACGGCCTTGGCGTTACGGCTTATGATACCGTCATAGGCATAAGCGCGAGCGGAGGCGCAGCCTACGTTATTGCCGCCGTTGACAGGGCGAGGGAGAAGGGCGCGTACACCGCGGCATTAACATCGAATCAAGGCACGAGGCTCGGAGCCGCGGCCGATACTGAGATAGCCGTTATAACCGGTCCGGAAGCGGTGGCAGGCTCAACAAGAATGAAGTGCGCAACGGCGCAGAAGCTTGTGCTCAACATGATATCGACATCTGTAATGGTAAAGCTCGGCAGGGTGCGCGGCGCGCTTATGACGGATATGGTCGCCACCAATCAAAAGCTGAGGCAAAGAGCCGTAAGGATAGTTATGAGCGCAGCCGGAGCGGACGAGCATAAGGCGCTTGAAGCGCTTGAAAAGTGCGCTATGGACACGGGAAAGGCAATAAAACTGCTGGAGAGTAATAATGAATGAGCTTATGCTGCAGTCCGGACAGCGGCTGATGACGGGCTTTAGCGGAACTACGCCGCCAAAGGAGCTTGTACAAACCGTAAAGAAATACAAAATAGGCAACTACATACTGTTTGCGGAAAACATAGCCTCAGCCAGGCAGCTCAGGCAGCTTTGCGCCGCGCTTAGGGACATGGCTATAAGCGAGACGGGCATGGAGCCGCTTATAAGCACAGATCAGGAGGGAGGCAGGGTACAGCGGCTGCCCAAGGATATAATAAACACGCCCTCTGCAAGGGAGATAGCGGCTGCAAACAGCATCGAAAATGCGTATTCCATAGCCAGACATATTGCTGAGACCCTGCGCGAGCTTGGCCTGAATTATGACCTTGCGCCGGTCATGGACATTGACGGCAACAACGGCAGCACGGTGATAGGGGACAGGAGCTTCGGTACGGACGCTGAGACGGTGTCCCGCTTTGGCACGGCCATGATAAGGGGCATGCGCGACGGTGGCGTGCTTACCTGCGCAAAGCATTTTCCCGGGCATGGCGGCACGGGGGTTGACACGCACCTGTCCTTGCCAATTATAGATACCGGCATGGACGAGCTTGCCGCGACGGCGCTCGTGCCGTTCAAAAGGGCTATCGAGGCGGGCGTTGGCAGCATAATGACTACGCACATAGTTTTTTCCCGGCTTGACAAAAGCTACCCTGCCACGCTTTCACGCGCTGTCATAGGCGAGCTTTTAAGGAAAGGGCTCAGCTATTCAGGCATGATAATAACAGATTGCCTGCAGATGGGCGCGATAGCGTCGCATTACGGCGTAAGCGAGGCCGCGCTTTTGAGCATGAAGGCTGGCGTTGACATGTTCACTATAAGCCATGACTGCGCTGCCGCCGGAAGGGCAGCCCTGCTTATAAGCCAGGCGCTTGAAAGGGGAGAGGCGAGCATGGCGGAGCACGAAACGGCTTTGAACAGGATAGCGGAGGCTAAAAGATGGCTAAATACGTTATAGGCCTTGACGGCGGCGGGACGAAGACGGAGCTTGCGCTTGTGGATATGTCAGGTGAGCTGCTCTACACAGGCGTTACCGGCGCGCTTAACCCGACGAGCGAGCCGGAGAGTCCGCTTAAAACAGCGGATGAGCTTAAAAGAATAGTCGATGCGGACTGCATGGCCATATGCGCGGCATGCGCGGGCGTTGCCGATAATGAAAGGGCAGAGCTTGTTAAAAGCGCTTTAAGCAATATCTATAACGGAAGAATAATAATACGCACAGATGGCGAAAACGCCCTGTACACCGCGCTTGAAAACAGGGACGGATTGGCGCTGATATCAGGCACGGGCAGCATATGCTATGCTAAGAAAAACGGCCAAACGGTGCGCACAGGCGGGCGCGGCCATGTGCTTGACGATGGCGGCAGCGGCTACGCCATAGGCCGCGATATACTTAAGGCCGTGATAAGGGCGCATGACGGCAGGGCTGCAAAAACGGCATTGAGCGAGGCGCTGTTCAGCTATCTCGGCACGGACGATATAGCAAGAATAACGGCTAAGTTCACCTCGTCAGGCTGCAAAAAGGCGGATATTGCCTCCCTTTCAAAGCTTATACTGCAATGCCCGGGCGATGAAGCCGCAAACGCCATAATCGATTCCGCCGCAACGGAGCTTTTTATAATGGCAAGGGCCGCGATGGACGCGCTTCAGCTTGAAGGCTGCCATGTGGCGCTTATGGGCGGGATAATGCTTAATTATCCGATGATAGCCTCAAAAACTGCCGGGCTTATACGCTCTTATGACAAAGCGGCGGCCTGCTTTTTGTGCGACAGGAGCCCAGCCGTTGCCGCGGCGGAGTACGCGCTGGCACAGCTGAAATAGGCAAGCCTGACCCGAGGGCGCTTCATTGCCGCGCGACGCTGAATCGCACCCGATCAGCCCTTTATCAGCTACGCCTCCCTGCAAGCTGATGGTATTAAAACAATAAAAACCACGCGACAACAGATTTATAATAATAGAATTTCTGGTATAATCTATCGGTATTATATAAACGGAGGCTGTGTATGTGCGGTGTTGAGTATATATCAAGCCAAGACGGGCTTAAAAAGCTTGAGCTGGCAGGCTGCGCTCAGGAGGCTGATACATTCATGCGCGTTGGCGGCGCCTTTCATGCGCGCTACGGCAAAAACTGCCGCATGCTGCTTTTTTCGCCAGGCAGGACGGAGCTTTGCGGCAACCATACCGACCATCAATGCGGCAAGGTGATAGCGGCCGCAATAAAGCAGGGCATAGCGGCAGCCGTTGGCAGGAACGTCTCAGGCAGATGCAGGCTGTTTTCGGAAGGCTTTGGCTATACAGAGCTTGATATAACGGAGCCGTATGCTGCGGATAAGGCAAGGGCCGGCTCTACTGCGGCGCTTATATTGGGTACTGCCGATTATTTAAGCTCAAAGGGATATGCGGTCGGCGGCTTTGACGCAGAGCTTGCCTCAACGCTGCCGGCAGGCGGCGGGCTTTCCTCCTCGGCGGCGTTTGCGGTGCTGTGTGCGCTTATACAGTCAGCATTGTACAATGATGCAGGGATACCACAAATGGAGCTTGCGAAGGCGGCTCAGTATGCGGAGAGCGTGCATTTTGGCAAGCCGTGCGGGCTTATGGATCAGGCAGCATGCGCGCTTGGCGGCGTGCAGATGCTGGACTTTTTCGTTCCCTGCGAGCCGAAGAGCGTTGAGCTTGAGTGGAGCATGGCTGACAGGTTTTCGCTGATGCTGGTTAACACAGGCTCAAGCCATGCTGACCTTACGGATGAATACGCGCTTATTGTAAAGGACATGACGAGCGTTGCGGAAGCCCTGGGTAAAAGCAGGCTCGGCTATACGGACAAGCATCGGCTTATCGAAAGCATACCTAAGCTGAGGTCTATGGGAATGGACAGGGCCATACTAAGGGCTATGCACTTTTTTGACGAGCAGCGAAGGGTGGTGCTTATGTGCGAAGCGCTTATAAGCAAAGACTATGAGCTGTATAGAAGGACTATGGGGCAGAGCGGGATATCCAGCGAGACCATGCTGCAAAACATATGCCCTAAGGACGCTAAGGAGCGCAGCCTTGCGCTGGCTATAAGCCTTGCAAGAATGTACCTTGGCGACACGGGCGCCGCAAGGGTGCATGGCGGCGGCTTTGCCGGCTGCATGCAGGCGCTTGTGCCAAAGGGCATGCAAGGCGAGTTCAAGGATAATATGGAGCTTGTATTCGGCAAAAACAGCGTATTTACCGTGGAGATACGTAAGGGCGGCGCATGCGTGGCGATGGAGCTTGGCCCCTTGAGTGAGGAGGATGGGCATACTGGTAAGTGATTGCACAAATCATAGCGGCCTTGACGGGCGGTTTATAAGAATAGGCAAAAAAACGCGCCGCAAACAAAAGGCTTATCAAGGCCGTTGGCAGCGCGCTTTAATTTATTATATAAAACACCATGCACGGTATAAGGAAAAGTATGGCTGCTATTATGTTTGATATAAGGCTTGCCACCGTGCGGCCGTCGCTATCAAGCTCCTCATAGGATATCACTTCTTCATCAACAAAGTCTATCATGTCGCCCATCTTGCGCTTGGGTGGCTTTTGAAACAGCTTGCTTTTGAACAGCTTGGGCGCGTTTACGCCATCAAGCCTTAAATAGCACAGCCATGCGAGGCCCACGAATATCAGCCCTATGGCCATAAAGCAATGCCCGTATATGCTGAGCCTTTGCGAGCTGTTCAAAAAGGTGTTCCATAGGTAAGCAAGCGTAAGCCCTATAATCACCCTTGGAAAGGCCTTTTGCAGCGCCGCGTGGCGTATATCCCTGTTTTTTATGCCGTTTATAATCTTTTTCATCGTTGCCTCTGATACAATCTGTGCGCCGTTAAAAGCGCGCCGAAGGTGAAGTGCCTCCGGCGCACGGATACGGTTTTGTTTTTCGGGAATCACCGAATGTTGCTGTGCTCGTTTGAACAGCGCTTCCTTAGTTGAGCTCCAGCTCCTTGCGGTAGCCGTCAAGCTCCTTTGCGTTGCCATATACAAAGTGTTCTGGCAGCAGCTCGCACCATTCTGGCTTATCTACGCTGTAATCATGCATGCCCGGGTCGTACACTATGAGCTTTTTGTGCTTCTCTATTGCCGGATCGGGATTCGGCACGGCGGAAAGCAAGCTCTTTGTGTATGGGTGCAGCGGGTGGCGGAAAAGCTCCTCAGCCTCCGCAAGCTCCACTATACGGCCCTTGTGTATAACCGCAATACGGTCCGATATGAACCTTACGACGCTCAGGTCATGAGCTATGAACAGATAGGTAAGCCCGCGGCTCTTCTTAAGGTCGTTGAGCAGGTTAAGCACCTGCGCCCTTATGGATACGTCAAGCGCGCTTATAGGCTCGTCTGCCACTATGAACTCAGGCTGCATTATAAGCGCCCTGGCTATGCCTATCCTCTGGCGCTGGCCGCCGGAGAACTCGTGCGGGAAACGGCTTGCAAATTCGGGCAGCAGGCCAACCTCGTTGAGCGCCTTCTGCACCTTTTCCTCCCTGTCAGCCTCGTCCTTATACAGGTGATGGTTTATTATACCCTCGCTGACTATGTAGTCAACCTTAGCCCTTTCGTTGAGTGAGGCGAGAGGATCCTGGAATATCATCTGGCAGCCCTTTATCACCTCAAGGTCGAGCTGCTTGGATATCTTGCCGTTTATCTTGCGGCCCTTGTAGAATATATCGCCGGCGGTGGTCGGGTTTATCCTGGTTATGGCGCGGCCTATGGTCGTTTTGCCGGAGCCGGATTCGCCGACCAGCGCAAATGTTTCGCCGCGATATATCTCAAAATTGACATGATCCACCGCAACGAACTTCTTCCTGCCGGTGCCGAACGTTACCTGAAGGTCCTTGACCTCGATAACGGCCTCCCTGTTTGGGTCCTGATGCGGATGTATCAGGCTGGAGCCATAGTCCACGTTCATGCGCTGCGAGAGCCTTTGTATGGATTCAGGCTGCTCCACCTTGGGCGCGCGCGGGTCAAGGTACCAGGTCTTGGCCTTGTGCGTAGGCGAAACATCGAAGAAGGGAGGCTCCTTCTTGAAATCTATCGCAAGCGCCTTCCTGTTCCTTGGGGCAAAGGCATCGCCAACTATCTTGTTGAAAAGATTCGGCGGGGTACCGTCTATCGTGGGCAGCTTTTCGCCCTTTATGCCAAGCTGCGGCAGCGCGGAAAGCAGCGCCCATGAGTACGGATGACGTGGATCGTAGAACACCTCGTCGCAGGTGCCTATTTCAACTATCTGCCCCGCGTACATGACGGCTACCCTGTCCGCAACGTTGGCAACAACGCCAAGGTCGTGGGTTATGTATATTATCGTCATGCCCAGGTTCTTTTGCAGCTTCCTTATCAGGTCAAGTATCTGAGCCTGTATGGTAACGTCAAGCGCGGTTGTAGGCTCGTCGCATATAAGAATTTCGGGGTGGCAGGCCACGGCTATGGCTATAACGGCCCTTTGCCTCATGCCGCCGGAAAACTCATGCGGATACTGATTATAGCGCACCTGCGGATTGGGAATACCGACGACGTCAAGCATCCTTATGGCTTCCTGCTTGGCTTCCGCCTTGCCGAGCCCCTGATGCAGCTCGATAGCCTCCTGTATTTGCAGGCCGACCTTCTTGAGCGGGTTAAGGCTGGTCATCGGGTCCTGCATAACCATAGCGATCTTTTTGCCGCGTATGGTGCGCCATTCCTTTTCGGTAGTGTATTTGGCAAGGTCGTTGCCGTGATACATTATGCTGCCGCCGGTAACGGAGCCGTTCTGGTCCAGCATGCCCAAAAAGGACTTTGTGAATACCGATTTGCCGGAGCCGGACTCGCCGACTATGGCAAGCGTTTCGCCGTCATAAAGATCGAGCGAGCAGCCGCGTATGGCGGTTAGCTTGTCTCCCCTTAGGCTGAACTGTATCTCAACATCTCTCGCGCTGAGGATAGGATCTTTCTTTATTGCTTCCATATGTCTATCCTCCGCTTAAACATGGTTTCTCGGGTCCGCAGCGTCGCTGAAGGCATTGCCGGCAAGGTAGAAGGTTATAGTTACAAGAGATACTATAATGGCCGGGAATATCAGCAAATACGGATAATCCAAAAAGTAGGCCCTTGAGTTGCGCAGCAGTATGCCGAGGGACGGCGTGTTGACGTCAAGGCCAAGGCCAAGATAGCTCAGCGTGGTCTCAAGCGCTATGGTAGACGGTATGGACAACGCCACGCGCAGTATGATAACGCTTATAAGATACGGCAATATGTTCCTTGTAAGTATCCTGCCTATCTTGGTGCCGAGGCAGCGGGAGGCAAGGTTATACTCCCTGTCGCGGTACATGAACACAAGATTTCTAACGTTTTTTGCCATATACAGCCAATGGAACAGTATTATAGACGCGCACATTACCCAGAAGCTCTGGCCTATCATAAGGGCTATAAGCGTCATGTAGATCATGGTAGGCACGCTGTTTATTATGTTATAAAGCTCCGTGAAAAAACGGTCCGCCTTGCGGACGTAGCCCCATATGCAGCCCAGCGTAACGCCGACCAAGCATTCGCCGGCGGCTACTATGGCGGCCAGCTTTATCGAAGTCTGCGTGGCAAACCATACCTGGCACCAGTAATCGCGGCCAAGGTTATCCGTGCCGAACCAGTATTCGCTGTTTGGCAGGATAAAGCAAAGGTTGGTATCCGACCTGAGGCTTTGATAATCATATTTGCCTATCCTAAGCGCTATAAACGAGAATATGAATATCATGAAGAACACGATCATCATGACTACGGCGGCCTTATTCTTGAAGAAGTTGCGGAAAACGCTCTTCCAATACGAATATTCGCTGTAGCCGATGCGCTCGGCTTCGCTTGGGCGGTATTCCACAAACGAGAACAGCTCGCTTTCCTTCATGCCAAGCTCTTTTTCAAGCTCGGCTGTGGTATTTACAGTCCTGCTTTCCATTATCGCGTGTCACCGCCCTTTCCTGTAAGCCTTATCCTCGGGTCGAATATGGTCATGAGCACGTCGCCAAGGAACAGGCCTATTACGCCCAAAGAGGCATATAGCAGCACCAGCCCGCGCACCATGGGTATATCATAACGGGTGATGGAATCCGTGAGCAGAGGCCCAAGCCCAGGCACGGAGAAGAAGCGCTCCACCAGCAGCGAGCCCCCTATGGTCAGAAGGAACGAAGTGGGCAGGTTCTGCGCCATTGGAACAAATGCGTTCCTAAGCACATGCTTGAACATTATCGTGCGCATGGACAGGCCCTTTACCTGCGCGAGCTTAATATAATCCTTGGTAAGCTCGTCTACCATATAGCGGCGCATCCACAGCGCATAACTTGCGATGGAACCCATCGAGAGGCATACTATCGGCAAAATGCTGGAAACAAATACATTTCGCGTTGAATACATGCTCGGCAGCTTAAGCAGCCTTACGCCCAGAACAAGGACGAGCGAATATGATATCAAACGCGGCACGGCGTTTACAAATATCGTATACGCAGCGCCGACGTGGTCAAACACGCCGTCCTTATTCTTTGCCTGAAGTATTCCCATCGGTATTCCGAGAAACAGCGAAATGACAAGAGCTATACAGCCCATCTTCATGGATATTGCAAACTTTCCGCCTATAACGTCAACCACCGGCACGCCGTTCTGTATCCTTCGTGATGTGCCAAGGTCGCCTTTGAGTATAAGCTGCTTTAGAAAGTTGAATAGCTGAACGAATGGGCTGTCCAGCAGCCCAGCCGCTGCCAACTGAGATTCCTTCTGCTCGTCGGTCAGCTTTATAAGCTGATCCTCGGTGAAGTAGTAGTCAGTCGGCATAAGGCTGAGCAGTAGCGATACGATAGATACCACGATGAGCACGGTCACAACGCAATGCAACAGTCTCTTAATGGTGTATCTAAGCATATCGTTTAATTATTATTTGTTGTAGTCTTCCGCAAACTTGTTATAGTCGGCGGTGGTGTAGATATCCTCAGCAGTCTCCCAGTTCTTGAACTTGTTGCCCTGTATTCCGTAGAGGGAATATACATGGGAGTAATCGTTGGTGCGGGTGAGCTGCCACAGGACGTTCTTGTACCAAGGTATAACGAGCGCATGCTGTATCATGTACGCCTCGGCCTGTGCATAGGCCTCGTAACGGGCGTCCATATCGCCGACTATGGCGTTGGCTTTGTCTACCATTTCGGTGAATTCCTTATAGGTAGCGATCAGCTCAGGATCGGTAGCGTCGTTGATCTTGGAGTAGGATACGGAGTAGTAAGCGTTATCCTGACCGTAGGTCTCCTGGCCAAGGTAGTTCTGAGGATCGCCGTAGTCTGCGCCCCAACCGTTGATGAAGAAGGAGGCAAGACGCGGATTGCGGACCTCGGTAGCGAGGGAGGAGATGTAGGTCTTTATGTTGAGCACCACGAAATCGTCGCCGAGATAATCGGAGAACATCTGCTTGAGCACGTTGGCGGTGTCAAGCGCGGTCTGGCTGGAGCCCTGGATGTAGTAATCGACCTCCACGGGGAAGGTTACGCCCTTCGCGCTAAGCTCGGCCATTGCCTTTTCCTTGTATTCGGCGGCCTTGGCGGCGTCAACACGGGCATAGGTCTCGCTGTTCTCGGTTATGCCGAGCAGCTCGCGCACGCGGGCGGTGTACTCGGTACCATTGGAGAAGGAGACGAGGTTGGTCATGGTGTAGCAGAAGTTAGCGCACTTCTGCGGGTTGATGAAGTTGGTACGGGAGAGATACGGCGTGGCGTCAAGGCCGTAGTACCAGGCGAGACGGAAGTTCTCGTTGGCAACGGCGGTGTTCCAGTTGGTATCGGGGGTACCGTCCTCAAAGTGCTTATCATATACAAGGTGTATCTGATAGGAGTACTTGGTGGGGCGGGCTTCGACCAGGTTGTTATGGAACTCGTGATCGGGATTGTTGTAGATGGTGCGCAGGTTGGACTCGGTAAGCTCGATATAGTCAAGCTCGCCGGCCTGGAACATCTGGTATGCAACGTCGCCGGATTCGACCATCTTATAGGTGACGGTATCGAACAGGGCGCACTTATCGTCCCAATACTTCGGGTTCTTGGTCAGCACCTTTTCATTGCCCTGCACATAGTGGGTAATGGTGTAGCAGCCGTTGTACCACATATTCTCGTTGGTGCAGGCAAGGAAACCGTCTACGCCAAGCTGATCTATAAGGGCCTGGCAGGCGGGGTAGAGGCAGTTGTAGGTGGAAACGGTGGCGAAATACGGTATTTCGGCTACGCAGTGATATACGATGGTATAATCGTCGGGAGCTTCTATGCCGACCATTGTCTTGAACAGATCAAGACCGAGCGCCTTGCCCTGCTCCTCGGTAAGGGGGGTGGGGTCAAGGTTGTACTTGGCGCACACAGCCTCAAACTTTTCCTTAGCCTTGGCGGCCTTTTCCTTGGCAGCGTCGTCAGCATCGGCGGCGGCGGGAGTGTAACCGGCGGTATAGGTATAATAATCACCGGCGCCCTCTATCATTTCTATGGGCATTGAGGTGTTGGTGGCGGCGTTCTTGTGGAAGTTGAGCACCCACTCAAGACCTACCAGCCAGTCCTCCGCCTTAACTTCCTGCATGGCATTGCCGTTCATGTCGACCCACTGGATGCCCTTACGCAGTTTGAAGGTCCAAGTCTTGCCGCCATCTTCAGTACCCCATTCTTCGGCGCAGGCGGGGATAAGGTTTCCGCGACTGTCCTGCGAAAGAAGTCCGTCGAAGCAGTTGGTCAGAACCTGCAGTTCCTTGTTGTTCTGACTGTAGAGAATGTTGAAGGTCTCCATCTCGTTTGCGAGTGTAAGATAGGTGACCCAGTTCTTTACGCCCTGTTTTACGGTAGCGCTGTCTGATGAACAGGCGGTAAGAATACCGGCGAGCATCGCTACGGCTAACAGAATAGCAAGCAGCTTTTTCATTGTGATCCTCCTTATTTTGTTGTTTTTTGTCACTGCGTTAAACATGCGCCCCGATGCGGCGCAAATGAAGATATTTGAATTATACGTTAAATATTCCATGATGTCAAACAAATTATGAATAATACAATAAAGGATATGCACTTTTAATGCTCTGCGGCGGAAAAAGAGTATACGAAAAGGGCGCCGCCAAACCTGCAACTGCAGGCGGAAACGCCCGAAAATTCACTATAATTATTGTACTATATACGCTATATCAATTTATATCACGCGTTATTATGATGCTTATACCCGTGCCCGCGGCGTTTTGCAATACGGTGTCGCCGATGCGTACGGGCGCCGAAACGCTTATGTTTGCAATTTCTTTCATGCAGTCAAAAAGCTTATCCTTTGGTATAGGCTCACTTGACCTTACGGGCGCGAGCCTCATGCCGCTTTTGCTGTTTACAAGGGCGACGGTGCTTGTAAGCGTTCTCACCGGAGCGGTAAGCTCGGTATGGGCGTATTTTTCGCCGTTCGGGCAGCCGTTGCCCCTTACCGCCACTACGCTGCCGCCCTGCATATCGGCCTCAATGCTGCAGCCGAGCGGGCAGCATATGCAGGTGAGCTTTTTGGTATCCAACTTAGCTTCCATTTATTTATCCTCCCTGTCCTCAGCGCATATGAGTATGCTGTTTATGCTTTCATAGCTGTCCATAAGCTTTTTTGTAAGCACTATCTGCTCCATCTCGCCCGGGGTCATGACCGGCCTCGGCCTTGAAAGCGCCCTTTGCCCGTTTATATATACCGAAAGCTGCTTGTTTTTCATTATGCCGGCAACTCTCATGCGCACGGTGAGGCTCTGCGCTATGGCTGATGGGTCTATTATGGAAGGCACGGCGTACCTTACGCCGCCGGCAAGCTCAATCTCTATCCTTTCGGCATGCGTGCTTTCGCCGTTTATAACGTAGTGTGCGGCGTTCCTTCCGGCTGCGGCGGCTTCCTCGCTGACATGGTCGACAAGGTCGTGCACATGCAGCGCGTTGCCCGCGCTGAACACGCCCTCAACCTCCGTTTCAAGCGCCTCGTTCACCACAGGGCCGCCGGTGACGGCGTTCATTCTTACGCCCATGGCGCGAGAGAGCTCGTTTTCCGGTATAAGGCCGCAGGATAAAAGCAGCGTATCGCAGGGATAGTATTCCTCGCTGCCGGCTATGGGCTTAAGGTCGGGGCCGACTGCGGCTATCGTAACCCCCTCAAGCCTTTCGCGCCCGTGTATATCCACAACGGTGTGGCTGAGCTTTAAGGGGATATCAAAATCGTCGAGGCACTGCACTATGTTGCGTTTTAACCCGCCGGAATAGGGCATAAGCTCCGCAACGAGCTTAACGTGCGCGCCCTCAAGCGTCATTCGCCTTGCCATTATAAGGCCTATATCGCCGCTGCCGAGTATTACTACCTCCCTGCCGGGCATATAGCCCATTATGTTTACAAGCTTCTGCGCCGTGCCTGCCGAGTATATGCCGGCGGGCCTGTAACCGGGTATGTTCAGCGCGCCGCGGCTCCTTTCGCGGCAGCCCATACACAGTATAACAGCCTTTGGCCTTATGGTGAACACGCCGTCCGTGCGGTTCATGGCCGTCACGCTCTTGTCGGCGGCTATCGAAAGCACCATGGTCGAAAGCAGCGTGTCTATGCCGCGCCGCTCGATTTCTTCTATGAAGCGCGCCGCGTATTCGGGACCCGTAAGCTCCTGCTTGAAGGTGTGCAGGCCGAAGCCCGGGTGTATGCACTGGTTCAGTATGCCGCCGAGGGAATCCTCCCTCTCTATTATTACCACGCTCTTAACGCCCGCGTCATATGCCGCCGCTGCCGCCGCAAGTCCGGCGGGGCCGCCGCCTATAATGGCTATATCATAGCTTTTCATGCCCGTTTCAACCCCTTTCAGCCGTTTTGTCCTGCTTGGCGAGGCCGCTTATCAGCCTGGACGCGCCGCCGCTCTTTGTTATGCCCGCAATGTCCACGCCAAGCTCGCGCGCAAGTATCTCCATTACCCTTGTGCTGCAAAAGCCGCCCTGGCAGCGGCCCATGCCGGCGCGCACGCGCCGCTTTACCCCGTCAAGGCTCCTTGCGCCGGGCGTCCTGCGTATGGCGTCTATTATCTCACCCTCGGATATCTCCTCGCAGCGGCAGACTATGCGGCCGTAGGCGGGCTCCCTTTTGATAAGCCTGTTGCGCTCCTCGCTTGAGAGCCGCTTGGGGTCGAGTATACCCTCGCGTGTGGCTATGAAGTCCGGCTTTTCGTCAAGGCCAAGCCTTTCGGCCACCATTTCCGATATATACTTGCCTATTGCGGGCGCGCTGGAAAGCCCCGGCGACTCTATGCCCGCAAGGTCAAAGAAGAACTCCGCGTCCTCAGCCTCGCCAACGATGAATTCGTGCGATACCTCGTGCGCCCTCAGCCCGCTGAAGCTTGTTATCACCTGCTTGAGCGGCACATCGTCCACGGCCAGGCAGGCCTTTTCCCTGATAAGCTCAAGCCCTGCGGCGGTGGTGTTTACGCCGTCGCGGTCCATTATATCCTCGGCAGTGGGGCCTACTATTATGTTGCCGTGTACCGTGGGGCTTATCAGCACGCCCTTGCCAAGCTCGGTAGGAAGCTGGAACACGGTGTGGCTTACGAAGCTGCCCACGGATTTATCAAGCAGCATGTATTCGCCCCGCCTCGGGGTGATGTGTATATGCCGGCGGCTGACCATGTTGTGCAGTACATCCGCATAGGTTCCCGCCGCGTTTATAACAGCCCTTGCGCGCATAAGGCCGCGGTCCGTCTGCACGCTCCACAGGCCCTGCTCCTTTGCTATTGCCGTAACGGTTGTGTTGAATATAAACTCTGCGCCGTTTGCGGCCGCGTTTTCCGCAAGCGCCGCAGTCAGGGCAAAGGGGCAGATTATCGCCCCCGTCGGCGCCCATAGCGCCGCATAGGCCGAGCTTTTTATTTTAGGCTCTATCTTTTGTATAGCTTCCCCATACAAAAGCTCAAGCCCCTCCACGCCGTTTTTTATTCCGTTGGCGTAAAGAGCCTCGAGCCTGGGCATGTCGCGGCTATCCATGCAGACAACTATGCTGCCTATTCGGGAATAGTCAAAATTAAGCTGCTTTGACAGCGGCTCCATCATCCTGCTGCCCTCAACATTGAATCTGGCCATGAGGGAACCGTACGCGGCGTCAAACCCGGCGTGTACAATGGCGCTGTTAGCCTTGCTTGCGCCCATGGCGCAAACATCCTCCGCACGTTCCACGACCGCAATGCGGGCATCGTAATTAGAAAGATACCTTGCCGCCGCAGAACCCGTTACTCCCGCGCCTATGATGATTATGTCATACGTCATATTTCCACGTTCCTTGCTTTCAAGTCTCATTCGCTTTGCCCTTTCTCCCTGATTTGGCTAAAAAACCGGCATGCTTAAGCTTCGTTTTCCCAGCCGTATGCGCGCTTTACGGCCCTTTCCCAGCCTGCTATGCGCACGCTGCGCTCCTTCTCGCTTATCAGCGGATAAAAGCTGCGCTCCGTTTCCATGCTGCTCCTTACGCTTTGGCGGCCATGCCAGTACCCTACGGCAAGGCCTGCCAGAAACGCCGCGCCCATAGCCGTTGTTTCAACGCAGCGCGGCCTTATCACAGGCGCGTTTATTATATCTGCCTGCGTCTGCATTATGTAGTCGTTGGCGCTGGCCCCGCCGTCCGCCTTGAGCGCGTTGAGCGGTATGCCAGAATCCGCCTGCATCGCCCTTAGCACATCGTTCACCTGATAGCACAGGCTGTCAAGCGTGGCCCTGATTATATGGTATTTGTTGCAGCCGCGGCTGAGGCCCACTATGCAGCCGCGCGCGTACTGGTCCCAATGCGGCGCGCCGAGGCCCGTGAAAGCCGGCACAACATAGCAGCCGTTGGTATCGCTCACCTTCATGGCCATGTACTGGGAGTCCGCGGCGCTTTCTATAAGCTTAAGCTCGTCCCTGAGCCACTGTATGGCGGCACCGGCAACGAATATGCTGCCCTCCAGCGCGTAATCCACGCCGCCGTCCATGCCCCAGGCTATGGTGGTAACAAGGCCGTTTTTTGAGAACACGGGCTTTTTGCCGGTGTTCATGAGCAAAAAGCAGCCCGTGCCGTAGGTGTTCTTGGCCTCGCCCGGGTCAAAGCAGGCCTGGCCGAACAATGCCGCCTGCTGATCTCCTGCCGCGCCGGCAATGGGTATCTCCCCGCCGAGAAAGCGCCTGTCCGCATAGCCGAATATGCCGCTTGAGGGCCTAACCTCCGGCAGCATGCAGGCGGGGATATCCATAAGCCTCAGTATATCCTCGTCCCATTTTAGCGTGTTTATGTTAAAAAGCATGGTGCGCGAGGCGTTTGAATAGTCCGTTGCGAATATGCGGCCGCCGGAGAGCTTCCACATGAGCCAGGTATCCACCGTGCCGAAGCACAGCTCGCCGCGCTCGGCCCTCTCCCTTGCGCCGGGGACGTTATCCAGTATCCATTTCAGCTTTGTTGCGGAAAAGTAAGCGTCCAGCACAAGGCCGGTCTTTTGGCGTATGACCTCGCCCAATCCCTTCGCCTTAAGGCTGTCGCAATACTCGCTGGTGCGCCTGCACTGCCATACTATGGCGTTAAAAACCGGCTCGCCGGTGCGCCTGTCCCAAACTATTGTTGTTTCGCGCTGGTTGGTTATGCCTATGGCGGCGATATCCGCGGCGGTAATGCCCAGCTTCTGCATAGCCTCGACCGCCACGCTGAGCTGCGTGGCCCATATCTCGTTGGCGTCATGCTCCACCCAGCCGGATTTCGGATAATGCTGCGTAAACTCCTTCTGCGCAAGCGCCATAACGTGCGCCTGAGCGTCAAATATAATACAGCGGTTGGACGTTGTTCCCGCGTCAAGCGCCATAACATAAGCCGCCATGTGCGTAGGCCCCCTTTATCAACTGATTGTAACACATAATTATAGCATGGCATTGAGCATGACGGCAAGTGCGGGAGTGCGTTAAGAGTTTTCATTTAGGTTTTCGTACCTTGCGACTTTTGCCGCCCGGGAGCGTGAGCGGGAGGCAAATCCTGCGAAAACTCAAAAAAAGTGGCGAATAGCCACTTTTTCGACACTTACCGGGGACTCCGGCGTTACCGGAATCCCCGTTGAAATACGCGGTTTAGTCGGTCTCAGTTGCTGTGCCTGGGCATGGCGCGCTTTTCAAGCTCTATAAGCTTGGCGGCGGGGTCCTTCACCTTGGCAAGGAATATCATGGCCGCGATTATGTAGGGCTTGAAGCTGGCCTGCTTGTACAGCGGGTCGCGGTAGCGGTCGAACACGCTGGCGGCCACCTCTCCTGCCTCGCAGGATACGCCGGTTATGTCGGCGGGGAGGCAGTGCAGGTACAGCGCCTTGCCGTTCCTCGTAAGCTTCATCATCTCCTCCGTGCATTCCCAGTCCTTGTGGGAGGCGTTCTGCGCGAGCAGGCGCTTTTCAAGCGCCTTTATGCCATCAAGATCGCCGTTGCCGTAAAGCTCGGTGCGCTCCTCCATGGCCTTGAACGGAGCCCAGCTCTTGGGATACACTATATCCGCATCCCTAAAGGCTTCCTTCATATCATGGGATATGGTCAGGCTGCCGCCGGACTGCTCGGACTGCCGCCTGGCTATGTCCACAACATCGTCCATTATCTCATAGCCCTCGGGATAAGCAAGGGATACGTTCATGCCGAAGCGGCTCATAAGGCCTATAACGCCCTGAGGCACGCTAAGCGGCTTGCCGTAGCTTGGGCTGTAGGCCCATGTCATGGCGACCTTCTTGCCCCTCAGGTTCTCTATGCCGCCGAACTCGTGTATAAGGTGCAGAGTGTCCGCCATAACCTGGGTGGGGTGGTCTATGTCGCACTGCAAATTGACCAGCGTGGGCTTCTGCTCAAGCACGCCGTCGCGATGACCCTCCGTCACGGCGTTTACAACGCTGTGCATGTAGGTGTTGCCCTTGCCTATGTACATATCGTCGCGTATGCCTATAACGTCCGCCATGAAGGATATCATGTTGGCGGTCTCGCGCACGGTCTCGCCGTGGGCTATCTGGCTCTTGCCCTCGTCAAGGTCCTGCACCTCAAGGCCAAGCAGGTTGCATGCCGAGGCAAAGGAGAAACGCGTCCTTGTGGAATTATCCCTGAAAAGGCTTATGCCGAGGCCGCTGTCAAATATCTTGGCGGATATGTTGTTCTCCCTCAGGTGCCTAAGCGCGTCCGCCACGGCGAATACGCCCTTTATCTCGTCAAAGCTCTTCTCCCAGGTGAGGAAGAAGTCGCCCTCGTACATGTTTTTAAGCTCAAGGGAGCTTATTATGTCGGTATACTGCTTAACGTTGCTCATTTATGGCCTCCTTTAATGGTTTTGATGTTTTAGCTTATTTGATGTTGTTATCGGTCAGCGAAGCCCTGAATTCGGTGACGTCCGCGCCGTCATTGCCCTTGTAGAGCGAGGGAACGAGCGCGTATATAGCCGCGCAGTGTACAAGGTCCTCCTTCCAGGTCATCTCGTTGGGCGCGTGGGCCTGACTCTCGGCTCCCGGGCCGAAGCCTACGCAGGGTATGCCGTAGCGGCCCTGTATGCTCACGCCGTTTGTGGAGAAGGTCCACTTGTCAATAAGCGGCCTTTCGCGCTTGGGCATGGCGGTGGGGTCGCCCACCCTCTTTTCGCCGTAAAGCAGCGTGTGCGCCTCAGCCACGGCCTGAACGTGCGGTGCCGATTCCCTGTTTATCCATGTGGGGAAGTAGCACTCCGTCTCGTAAACCTCGCCCGTCCAGCTCGGCCTGTCGTACATGTACATGCTCACCTTGGCGTTGTGCTTTTTGCAGCTTGGCAGCGCCTCTATCTCCCTTATGCAGCTATCCCAGGTTTCGCCGGCGGTCATGCGCCTGTCAAGCGATACGGAGCAGCTGTCCGCAACGGCGCAGCGGCTGGGGGAGGTGTAGAATATCTGCGAGGTGGTGATTGTGCCCCTGCCCAGGAACCTTGCGTCCATGTAGTGCTCGGGATTGAACTCGGGCTCAAGCATCTTGACAAGGCCCTTTATTTCGTACTCATCGGTGCAGCCGTTCTCGTTGAGCTGCTCGACCTCCTTAAGTATATCCGCCATCTTGTATATGGCGTTGTCGCCCCTCTCAGGTGCGGAGCCGTGGCAGCTTACGCCTTTAACGTCAACGCGTATCTCCATGCGGCCGCGATGTCCGCGGTAAACGCCGCCGTCCGTAGGCTCGGTTATGACTACAAATTCGGGGGTTATGCCGTCGATATTGTGTATGTACTGCCAGCACATGCCGTCGCAGTCCTCCTCCTGCACGGTGCCGGTGACGAGTATGGCGGTGCCTTCGGGTATAAGGCCAAGCTCCTTCATTATTTTAGCGCCGTAAACGGAGCTTACTATGCCGCCGAGCTGGTCGCTCGCGCCGCGGCCGCCGATCTCCGTATCGGTCTCGTAGCCCTCGTACGGGTCGAATTTCCAGTTGCTCATCTCGCCAAGGCCAACGGTGTCTATATGCGCGTCAAACGCAATAAGCCTTTCGCCGGTACCCATGTAGCCGAGCACGTTGCCGAGGCCGTCTATCTCCACCTTATCGAAGCCAACGGCCCTCATCTCCTCGGCTATCCTGTGTATAACTCCCTTTTCGCCAGAGCTTTCGCCGGGAATCCTTATAAGGTCCCTCAAAAAGCGGGTCATCTCTTTTTCGTAGCCCTGTGCAGCCTTTTTTACAGCGCAAACGTCCATTCTTTTAGTGTCCTTTCTTAATAATAGTTGTATGGTTATTGTTGCCGTGTGAGTATGCAGTCAAATACAAGCTTCAATTCCCGCGGTTCAATCCGCCTGAGCCGGAATCGAGGTAGGAATACAGCGTGTATTTGCTTATGCCGAAGTAGTTGGATATCCTGTCCCCGCTTTTGGTTATAAGCATGGCCCCTTTCTCGTTAAGGTAGCGTATCGCCCTTATCTTGTCATCCTTGTTCATCATGGCTACAGGCTTGCCTATCAGCTTTACGGAGCTTTCTATAAGCTCGTCCAGCAGCTCGTTGACGCTTGTGGGAATCCTGCTCGCCTCGTTATCGTCCTTGTCAGGGCTGACGAGCGAATCCACGGCGCTGCGCGCCATCATAAGCGGCGTTATGTCGTAGTTGATTGAAAATATACCCTCCGGCGCTCCGTCTGCATCGTTTATATATATCGTGCTTGAACGCAGGGTACGCCCGTCGGCAGTCCTTGTATGGTAGCTCAGCCTGTCGTCTATGTGTTCGCCGCGGTTGTGCATGGCCTCGAGCACAACGGGAGAGCTCCCGCCGCCAAGGCTCCTGTTTGAAACGTGGCCGTTCTCTATTGCCACTATAGTGTTTTCCGGATCGTGCGAGGAGAGGTCATGCACCACTATCTCGCAATTTGAGCCGAACTGTGCGGCCATGGCCTCAGCCAGCCTTTTCAGCATGTCAAGCGTTTTGCCGTCCGTAACGAGCGCCTCCTTTGCGGGCCAATGTGAATGCTTGGAATAACTATTATAAGTTTACCATACATGCGTGCGTATTGCAAAGCCATACTAAAGAAAATTTAGTCAATCTGAAAAAATTTTGGGCCGTTACGCCTTGCCAAAAGCATGAAGCGTTTGATATTATAATAATGTAATATAAGAAAAGCATATATCGGCTGTAAGGGAGTGCTTTGCGCGCGGGCTAAGTCAATAGGCATAAAGCCTTGTTTTCCGGCGCGTTTTTGATATATGGCGATAAAAAGCTAATACTTAATTTAAGGAGGCAGGCAATGATAATAATAGGCAACGGCAGGTTGATAACGAGGGACAGCGAGCAGCCGTATCTTGAAAACGGCGCCGTGGTAACGGAAAACGAGCTTATAAAAGAGGTAGGCAGCCTTGACGCGCTTAGGAAGAAGTATCCCGAGGCCGAGTTTGTGGACGCTAAGGGCGGCGTTATAATGCCCGCGTTTATAAACGCGCATACGCACATATATTCGGCGCTTGCCAGGGGGCTTTCGATGTCCGGCTATAATCCCACAAACTTCTTTGAGGTGCTGGACGGCATGTGGTGGCGGCTGGACAGGCACCTTAGCCTTGAGGATACGAGAAGAAGCGCCTACACCACCATGATAGACTGCATAAAGACCGGCTGCACCACCATATTCGACCATCACGCAAGCTTTTTTGAAATAGAGGGGAGCCTGTTTGCCATAGCGGACGTAGCTAAGGAGCTTGGCATAAGGGCCTGCCTCTGCTATGAGGTGAGCGAGAGGGACGGCGAGAAGAAGCTTGACGCCTCAATTGAGGAGAACAAAAACTTTATAGACTATTGCGAGCGCGAGCAGGACCCCATGCTCAAGGCCATGTTCGGCGGCCATGCGCTGTTCACCATAAGCGATAAGACCTTTGAAAGGTGCGTAAAGGCGAACGGCGGCCGCACCGGCTTCCACATACACGTCTGCGAGGGCATGAACGACGTTTATGACTCGATGAGGAACTACGGCTGCCGCAGCGTGAACAGGCTTTTGTATAACGGCATACTCGGCGAAAAGACCCTGCTTGGGCACTGCATACATGTAAGCCCTGCCGAAATGGATATCATAAGGGAGACAGGCACAATGGTCGTGAACAACCCCGAATCCAACATGGGCAACGCCGTGGGCTGTTCGCCGGTGCTTAAGCTGTTTGAAAAGGGCATACTCGTTGGCCTCGGCACGGACGCCTATACCTTCGATATGCTGGAAAGCCTGAAGGTCGCGCTGACCATACAAAGGCATAACGCGGCCATGCCCAACGTGGCCTGGAACGAGGTCACGGCCATGCTGTTCAGCAACAATGCAAGGATAGCGCAAAGGTACTTCCCGCATCAGCTCGGCGTGATAAAGCCGGGCGCCGCCGCGGACATAATAGTGATGGACTACAAGCCGTTCACGCCGTTTTCCGGCGACAATATAGACGGGCACATGCTATTCGGCATGGCCGGCAGGCAGTGCGAGACTACCATGTGCGCGGGCAGGCTGCTGATGAAGGACAGGAAGCTAATGTGCGCGGACGAGGAAGAGGTAAACAGAAAGACGCTTGAGGTCTCTACGGAGCTTTGGCGCAGGCTAAACGGTTAAAAACCACATAAGCTATAATATTTGCGGAGGATACAGCTATGAGCGAAAGAATGACACCAATGCCGTTCGATAAACTTATCGATTGGATACTCAGCGAGCATCAGGCGCACGGCGCAGTGTTCGGCGTAAGCTCGCCGTATCAGAAAAAGGACGCTTCGGCGCTTACGCTGTTCGGCGAAAAGCTGGAGGCCCCGTTTGGCCCCGCCGCCGGACCCAACACCCAGCTTGCGGAGAACATTGTAGCGGGCTACTATGCCGGCGCAAGGTTCTTTGAGCTTAAGACGGTGCAGAAGATGGACGGCGAGGAGCTTGCAAGCTGCATAAACAGGCCGTGCATACTGGCTGATGACGAGGGGTATAACTGCGAATGGAGCACGGAGCTTACCGTGCCGCAGGCGTTTGAAGAATACGTCAAGGCCTATCTTGCCATAAAGCTTATTGCAAAAAAGCTCTCTCTCGGCGATCCGGACGGCTTCCAGTTCAACATGAGCGTGGGCTACGACCTTGCCGGAATAAGGACGGAGAAGCTGAACAGCTTCATAGACGGCATGAAGGACGCTTCTGGTACGGCCGTATGGCAAAGCTGCATAAGCTGCCTGAAGGAAAAATTCCCTCAGGACGCCGCCTATTTTGACTCCATAAAGCCCACCATAGCTACGGGCGTTACCGTATCCACGCTGCACGGCTGCCCGCCTGACGAGATAGAGGCCATAGCAAGCTATCTTATAACGGAAAAGCGCCTGAATACCTTCGTAAAGTGCAACCCCACCATACTCGGCTATGAATTTGCGAGGAACAGGCTCGATAAGCTCGGCTATGACTATATCGCCTTCGACGAGCATCACTTTAACGAGGACCTTCAGTATAAGGACGCCGTGCCCATGTTCCACAGGCTCATGGCGCTTGCCAGGGCCAACGGGGTCGAGTTCGGCTTAAAGCTTTCCAACACCTTCCCCGTTGACGTAAAGGCTGATGAGCTGCCAAGCGAGGAGATGTACATGTCCGGCCGCGCGCTGTACCCGCTGACCATAGAGATGGCGGCGCGCATGGCAAGGGAGTTCGACGGCAGGCTGAGGCTTTCATATTCCGGCGGGGCCGATTATTTCAACATAAAGCCGCTTTACGAGGCCGGAATATGGCCGATAACCGTAGCGACCACCATACTTAAGCCTGGCGGCTACGCAAGGTTCAGGCAGATAGCGGAGCTGTTTGACGACGTGCCTAAGAAGCCGTTTACCGGCGTGGATGCGGACAGGACGGCAAGGCTCAGCGAGCAGGCGGAGATTGACGCGCACTATATAAAGCCCATAAAGCCGCTGCCGGACAGGAAGAACGGCGACAGGCTGCCCATGGTGGATTGCTTCACGGCTCCCTGCATGGGATCATGCCCGATACATCAGGATATTCCGGAGTATATAGAGCTTGTTGAAAAGCAGCTCTATACCGAAGCGCTTGAGCTTATACTTGAAAAGAACCCGCTGCCCTTCATAACCGGCACGATATGCGCGCACAGGTGCATGGATAAATGCACAAGGAACTTTTATGACAGCAGCGTGTATATAAGGCAGATGAAGCTCATAGCGGCGGAGAAGGGCTACAACGCCCTTATAGGCAGGCTTGAGCCGCAGCCCAGGCAGGAGGGCAAAAAGACCGCCATAATCGGCGGAGGGCCGGCCGGCATAGCGGCAGCCTATTTCATAGCCAGGGAGGGCTATGAAGTTACCGTGTTTGAGCGCGAGGCAAAGCCGGGCGGCATAGTTGAAAACATAATACCCTCGTTCAGGATAGCTTCCGACGCCATAGCAAAGGACGTTGAGCTTGCAAGGCGCATGGGCGCAAGGTTCGTCTGCGGCAAGGAAGCGCCGGACCTCTATCAGCTTAAGGCCGAGGGCTATGAGTATATACTGCTTGCCTTCGGCGCACAAAAGCATGTTGAGCTTGGCATAAGCGGCAACGTGATGAACGTTATGGACTTCCTGCGCGCCGCCAAGGCGGAGCCTGAAAAGCTGGCCCTGGGCAGGGCGGTAGCCGTTATAGGCGCGGGCAACACCGCTATGGATGCCGCAAGGCTTGCAAAGCGCATGGGCGCAGGCAAGGTGAGCATAGTGTACAGGCGCACAAGGAAGTACATGCCTGCCGACGAGGAGGAGCTTAAGCTCGCCCTTGAGGACGGCGTTGAGCTTATGGAGCTTTTGAGCCCGGTCGAGCAGAGGGACGGCAGGCTGATATGCAGGAGGATGGAGCTTGGCGATATCGATGCAAGCGGCAGGCGCGGCGTGGTTGAAACGGACGAGCTTACGGAGATAGAGGCCGATACCGTTATAGCCGCGCTCGGCGAAAGGATAGACAGGGACATGTTCGCAAAATACGGCGTTGAGCTTGACGCGTCCGGCAGGGCAAGGTTTGATTGCGGCGCGGGAGTATACGCCGCGGGCGATGCGCTGAGGGGCCCGGCCACGGTGGTTGAGGCGATAGCCGACGCAAGAAGGTTTGCAGACGCCGTTATAGGCTTCAACAGGGGCTATATGGTGGATAAGGCGGCCATGCGCGATTACAGGGAAACGCTTGCCAAAAAGCATAAGCTATGCCAGAGAATGGATAGCGAAGCTGAGGCAAAGCGCTGCCTTGGCTGCTCCACCGTGTGCGAAAACTGCGTATCCTGCTGCCCAAACAGGGCTAACGCCGCAATAAAGGTAAAGGGCAAGGCGCAAAGGCAGATACTGCATATAGACGCGCTGTGCAACGAGTGCGGCAACTGCGCCGTGTTCTGCCCGTATAATGGCAGGCCGTATAAGGATAAGCTTACGCTTTTCGCAAACGAGGCCGATTTTATGGACAGCGAGAACAACGGCTTTGTGGTGCTTGATAAGGACAGCATGACCGTTAAGCTCAGGCTTGACGGCAGCGTGAGCGAGGTATCCCTCTCTAAGCCCAACGGCATAGATAAGGATATTGAGGGTATAATGTTAGCCGTTTTTAAGGATTACGGCTACATGCTTTGAGCGGAAGCGATATTAAGACAGACTTGTAAGTATTTTTTGTTTCAGGAGGGCGCGTATGAGCTGCTTCTATGTAAACGGCAACCTTGTCCGGTGCGAAAACGACATGCCGCTTTTGAGGTTCCTTCGCGATGAGCTTAGATTAACGTCGGTAAAGGACGGCTGCAGCGAGGGCGCCTGCGGCACATGCACCGTGATAATAGACGGGCGGGCCATGAAGGCCTGCGTGCAGAAGACCTCGCGGCTGGAGGGCAAGCATGTGACGACCACAGAGGGGCTGAGCCGGTTTGAAAAGGAGGCCTATGTGTATGCCTTCGGCAGGGCGGGGGCCGTGCAGTGCGGCTTCTGCACCCCGGGCATGGTTATGAGCGCAAAGGCGCTTATAGACCGGGATAACGACCCTGACGAGGCCGCAATAAGAAAGGCCATAAAGGGCAACATATGCCGCTGCACGGGCTATGTTAAGATTGTTGAGGCCATAAAGCTTGCGGCAGGGATCATAAGGGAAAACCGCCTGCCTGACGATGCGGATAAAGCCGAGGACTGGAGCGTAGGCAGCAGGGTAGCAAGGCTCGACGTGCGTGAAAAGGTGCTCGGCTACGGCGAATATACCGACGATATGTATCTTGACGGCATGGCCTATGCAAGCGCGCTGCGCTCAAAATACCCAAGGGCGCGCATACTCGGCATAGATACCTCACGGGCAAAAGCCCTGCCAGGCGTCATAGCCGTGCTTACAGCCGCCGATATACCCGGGCAAAACAAGGTGGGCCATCTTAAAAAGGATTGGGACACTATGATAGCCGTGGGTGAGTGTACAAGGTACCTTGGCGACGCGGTAGCCCTTGTTGTGGCGGAGGAGCCCATGATAGTGGAGCAGGCCAAGGCGCTCATAGACGTGGAGTACGAGCCTCTCACGCCCATAACAAGCCCGTACGAGGCTATGCAGCCGGACGCGCCCTTGCTCCATCAGGACGGCAACCTGCTTGCGCATAAGCATGTTTCAAGGGGCAATGCGCAGGAGGCCATAGCAAAAAGCAGATTTGTGCTGCACGGCAGGTACTCCACGCCCTTTACGGAGCATGCCTTCCTGGAGCCGGAGTGCGCGGTAGCCATGCCGTATAACGGCGGGGTCAAGATATACTCGTCGGACCAGAGCGTGTACGATACCCAGCATGAGACCGCGCCGATGCTCGGCCTGCCCATGGAAAAGGTGTATGTTGAAAACAAGCTTGTGGGCGGCGGCTTCGGCGGCAAGGAGGACGTAAGCGTGCAGCATCACGCGGCGCTGGCGGCGTATCTTACGAACCGGCCCGTAAAGGTGAAGCTTACAAGGGCGGAAAGCATATTGATACATCCCAAGCGTCACCCGATGGATATGGACTTTACGCTTGGCTGCGATGAAAACGGCGTGATACAGGGCGTAAAGGCGGTAGTAATAGCCGATACCGGCGCATATGCGAGCCTTGGCGGTCCTGTGCTTGAAAGGGCGTGCACCCACGCCGCAGGGCCGTATAACTACCAGAATTTTGAGATAGACGGCTACGCGTACTATACCAACAACCCTCCTGCGGGCGCGTTCAGGGGCTTTGGCGTAACGCAGACCTGCTTCGCTATGGAAAGCATGCTGAACAGAATGGCGCATAAAATAGGCGTCAGCCCCTGGCAGATACGCTATATAAACGCCATAAGGCCTGGCCAGGTGCTGCCTAACGGCCAGATAGCGGACGCTTCAACCGGCCTTGTGGAAACGCTTGAGGCCGTGAAGGACGCTTACGAGGGCGCAAAATATGCCGGCATAGCCTGCGCCATGAAGAACGCTGGCGTAGGCGTAGGGCTTCCCGATACAGGAAGGGTCAGGCTCAGGATAATTGGCGGCAGGGTGCATATAGAGGCCGGGGCAAGCTGCATAGGCCAGGGCCTCGGCACGGTGCTTATGCAGTATGTAACGGATGAGCTTAGCCAGTCGGGCATAGACAGGAGCGACGTAGTATACTCCGGCTCAAACAGCCTGTCTCCGGATTCCGGCACGACCTCCGGCTCAAGGCAAACGCTGATAACGGGCGAGGCCGCCTTGCGCGCATGTCAGAAGCTTAAGGAGGATCTTAAGTCGCACAGCCTTAACCAGCTTGAGGGCAGGGAGTATTACGGCGAATACTTAGCCAAAACAGACCCGCTCGGCAGCGATAAGCCCAATCCCGTGAGCCATGTTGCCTACGGCTACGCAACTCAGGTAGCCATACTCGGCGACGATGGCAGGGTGAAGGAGATAGTTGCGGCGCACGATGTGGGCAAGGCCGTGAACCCGCTTTCCGTAGAAGGGCAGATAGAGGGCGGAGTGATAATGAGCTGCGGCTTTGCGCTTACCGAAAGCTATCCGCTCGACAACTGCTCCCCAACGGCCAAATACGGCACGCTTGGGCTTTTCAGGGCGGATGATTGCCCGCTGGTGAAGCCGGTGATTATAGAAAAAGCCGGCATAGACAAGGCGCGCGGCGCGATAGGCATAGGCGAGATAACCTCCATACCCACAGCCGCGGCCATTGCGGAAGCGTATTATATGAAGGACAATATAGAAAGATACTCGCTGCCGCTTGAAGGCACTCCGTATCAGAAAAAATAGGGAAATAAGCAAAACAGGAAAGAGAGTGATGACGATGGATATCAACCGCTATATAGACCATACCCTGCTCAAGGCGGACGCTGCGCCCGATGATATAGCTAAGCTGTGCGCCGAGGCTAAGGCGTATCATTTTGCATCGGTATGCGTAAATTCCTGCTATGTGCCTATGGCTGCTGCGGCGCTTAAGGGCACGGATACAAAGGTATGCTGCGTGGTGGGCTTTCCGCTCGGCGCATGCCTTAGCACGGCAAAGGCTGCCGAAACAAGGCTTGCCGTTGAAGCGGGGGCCGAAGAGGTGGACATGGTGATAAACATAGGCATGGCAAAGGCTGGGGAGTGGGACTATGTAAAGCAGGACATCGCGGCCGTTGTCGCCGCCGCGCACCCTAAGGCCATAGTAAAGGTTATAATAGAGTGCTGCCTGCTCACCGATGATGAAAAGGTAAAGGCCTGCCTTATGGCCGGGGAAGCGGGAGCCGATTTTGTAAAGACCAGCACCGGCTTTTCAACAGCAGGAGCCACGGAGGCCGACGTTAAGCTGATGCGCCGTACCGTGGGGGAGACTATGGGCGTTAAGGCGGCGGGCGGCATACGCACATATGCGGACGCGGCTAAGATGATAAACGCGGGCGCCAGCCGCATAGGGGCAAGCGCAGGCATAGCGATAGTTGAAGAGGCGAGGCATGCCAACTGAGCCTGAGCTGATAATACGCCCTGCGGATACCGACGCCGAGCTTGAGCTTATACTTAAAATGTGCGATAGCTGGATAAAGGAGGATATATCCTACGGCATAATACCGGACAAGATAGACGAGCTTAAGCGGCAGGACTGCTTTTTGGCCTATTACAGGGGCGAGGCTGCCGGCTACATGGTGTGCGAATACGGCGTGACAAAGAAGAAAAACTCCTTCAGGGACGAGGGGGACAGGTTTTACGAGATAACGGAGCTTTATGTGCTGCCTGAGTTCAGAAGCCGCGCCATAGGCAGGGCGATGTTCGGCCTTGCCGAAGAGAAGGCGAAAAAAGAGGGCATAGAGCATATTTTTATTACCACATCAACAAAGGATTACCGGCGCGTGCTTGAATTCTATGTTGACAGGTGCGGCATGTCCTTCTGGTCTGCCACGCTTGACAAGAAGCTTGATTGAGGTATGGTGTGTTGAGACAAAAAAGGCGGGCGGTATTCCGTCCACCTCAGTCTGTCGATAAACCCCGGGGTTGTTAAGGGGCGGCTGCCCCTTAAGCTTTATTCCGGCTCTGACGGCATGCACGTCAGAACGGATGAAAACCTTTAGGTTTTCGTACCTTGCGGGTTTTGCCGCCCGGGAGCATTAGCGAGAGGCAAAACCCGTGAAAACTCGAAAAAGTGGCGCTCAGCCACTTTTTCGACATTCTCAGGCGGGCGGTATTCCGTCCACCTTTTTATATAAGCTCAATAAGCTCAATCCTCGCCTGCAAGCTCCCTTACATAGTCAAGCGCTGCCCAAAGCTGGGCGTCCTGCTCCTGGTCGAGCTTATCTATGGGAGTTGACTTCATCTCCTCGGGCAGGTCGACCTCCAGGTCCGGCGTTACGCCTGTGCCGTTTATGCTCTTGCCGGAAGGGGTGTAGTATGCGCTCGTCGTCAGCTTGAGCCATGCGCCGTTTGATTCAAGCCTTCTTGTGGTCTGCACGATGCCCTTGCCGAAAGTAGGCATGCCTACTATGATGCCGGCCTCGTTATCCTGTACGGCTGCCGCCAGTATCTCGCTTGCGGAGGCTGAGTTTTCGTTCACAATTATCGCCACAGGCACGCTCACGCCTTTTTTGTTCGATGTATACACCTCTTCCTCGCCGCCGTTGGAGCGTACCGTCACTATGGTACATTCGCCAAGCAGAGTATCCGCTATGCTCACAACGTCCTTGAGCAGGCCGCCCGGGTTGTTCCTCAGGTCTATGACGAGGCAGGTCATGCGCCTTTCGGTAAGGTCCTTTATAGCCTCCCTGAATTCCTCCGCGCAGTTGCCGGAAAACATGCTTATCCTTATATAGCCGGTATGGTGGTTGTATAGAAAATGCTCCACCCTTTTAATGTTCACCGTGCCTGACACAACGTCAACATCAAAGCTCTCTTCCCCTCTTTTTATAGTTAGCTTCACCGCTTCGCCGTTGCCCCTTGCTATAAGCGTTGATATCTCCTCAAGCGTCAGCCCGCTTACGCCCGTACCGTCAACGGCCACTATAAAGTCTCCTGCCAAAAGGCCGGCCTCGCTTGCGGAGGTGTCCTCATATACGTCAAGTATCTCGGCCCCATCCTCGGTAGGCTGCCCTATCAGCACGCCTATGCCGTCGTAGGCCCCGTTTATGCTGGAAAGATAGCGCTGGTATTCCTCGTCGGTAAAATAGGCCGAATAGGGGTCGTTAAGAGAGGCCACCATGCCGTTGGCTGCCGATTTTACGAGCTGCTCGCGCTGAGGAGCTTCAAAGTAATAATACTCGTCTATGCTCTTCATAACCTCGTCAAGCGCCATAACATCGGTAAGCTCGGCATATTCGCTTGCAGGAAGCATAACCTCGTCCCCGCGTTTATTATTGTATATGTGCATCGTCACGGCGGAGGAGACGAGCGCCGTAATTATAATAGCTGCGGCAAAATACAATGCCGTCCTCCATTGGGACTTCATAAGTACCTCCAAATAAACATATTACGCACATTCTACCAAACTTGCGCCCACGCGTCAAATAAACGAATTATGTACGCTAAGATTTACGCTTTTTCGGCAGAATATATGCTATATGCATAGTGCATCGGAGGCGGCTGCCCCTTAAGCTTTATTCCGGCTCTGACGGCATGCACGTCAGAACGGATGAAAACCCAAAGGTTTTCGTACCTTGCGGGTTTTGCCGCCCGGGAGCGAATGCGAGAGGCGAAACCCGAAAAAACTCAAAAAAGTGGCGAATAGCCACTTTTTTGACACTCTCCGGAGGCGGCTGACGCCGCCTCCTTAAGCTGAACGCTGTGTTTACGTTTTTTACTTCACAAGCTTTATAAGCGGAACGAATACGAGCGACACTATAGTCATCAGCTTAATAAGTATGTTTATGCTGGGGCCTGAGGTATCCTTGAACGGGTCGCCTACGGTATCGCCTACAACGGCGGCCTTGTGGGCTTCGCTGCCCTTGCCGCCGAAGTGGCCGTCCTCGATATACTTCTTTGCGTTGTCCCATGCGCCGCCGGAGTTGCTCATGAATATGGCCATAAGCACGCCGGTAACGACGGCGCCTGCAAGCAGCCCGCCAAGCGCGGCCGTGCCGAGCAGCAGGCCCACGGCGACAGGCACCACAATAGCTATGGCGCCGGGCAGTATCATCTCCCTAAGCGCGGCCGTGGCGGATATCGATACGCAGGTGCGGTAGTCAGGCTTCTCCTTGCCCTCAAGTATGCCGGTATGCTCCTTGAACTGGCGCCTGACCTCCCTTATCATGCTGTCGGCAGCCTTTGATACGCTGCTCATGGTGAGCGCGCTGAACAGGAAAGGCAGCATGCCGCCTATAAGCAGGCCTATTATAACAAAAGGATCAAGTATGTCTATAAGCTGCAATCCGGCAGCCTGCGCGTAGGATACGAACAGCGCCATTGCCGTAAGCGCGGCAGAGCCTATGGCAAAGCCCTTGCCCATTGCGGCGGTGGTGTTGCCAACGCTGTCAAGCTTATCGGTTATGCTGCGCACATTGCTTTCAAGGCCCGCCATTTCGGCTATGCCGCCGGCGTTATCGGCTATCGGGCCATATGCGTCAACGGCAACGGTCATGCCTGCCGTTGAAAGCATGCCTACCGCCGCAAGCGCTATGCCGTATAGCCCCGCAAACGTGTATGCGCCGTATATGCCAAGGCAAACAAGCATTATCGATACGCATGTTGAAAGCATGCCCGCGCTCATGCCGCAGATTATGTTGGTGGCGCTGCCTGTTGCGCTCTGCTCGGCTATGCGCTTTACATAGCGGTATTTATCGGAAGTATATACTTCGGTAAAGAGGCCTATGGCAAGGCCTACCACAAGGCCGCACAGTATTGCAAGGCCCGTGTTCACGCTCTTGAAGCACCAAAGGCTCAGGCCTATGGAGCCGGCGGCCACTATTATTGCAGATGTGTAGGAGCCCATCTTCAGCGCCTTCATGGGATCGGCCTTTTTTCCGCCCCTTACGAAGAACGTGCCTATTACGGAGGCAAGTATGCCAAGCCCGCTCAGCGCCATGGGATATATCGCCCCCGTTACGCCAAAGGCGGCCACGCCAAGCACAACGGCTGATACTATGCTGCCCACATAGCTTTCAAAAAGGTCAGCGCCCATACCGGCAACGTCGCCCACGTTATCGCCCACGTTATCGGCTATAACTGCCGGATTCCTCGGGTCGTCCTCAGGTATTCCGGCTTCCACCTTGCCGACAAGGTCCGCGCCGACGTCGGCAGCCTTTGTGTATATGCCGCCGCCTACCCTGGCAAACAGCGCCACGCTTGAAGCGCCGAGAGAGAAGCCGGTAAGCACGTCGCTGCTTTCGGTTATGATGTACAATATGCTTGCGCCGATAAGCCCAAGGCCCACGACGCACATGCCCATCACCGTGCCGCCGGAAAACGCCACCGAGAGCGCCTCGTTCATACCGCCCGTGCGCGCCGCATCAGCCGTGCGCACGTTTGCCCTTGTAGCTACCCTCATGCCGAAATAACCGGCAAGCACGCTCAATGACGCGCCCACAAGGAAGGCTGCGGCTATAACTATGTTGCCAAGCCCTACCCAGATGCCGGCAAAGACAACGGCGCCGAATATGAGCAGCAGCTTATACTCGCTTTTAAGGAAAGCATCGGCGCCTTCGCTTATGGCGTGAGCTATGTCAGCCATCTCCCTGTCGCCCTCGGGACGCCTGTTTATGCCGTGCGCCTTGGAAAAAGCAAACAGCAAAGCAACCACTGCGGCCGCAGGCGCCGCATACAACAAAATGTTCATAATGAATATGAACCTCCCCAAGAAAATTTATTTCACGCAGAACAACTGCATAAAACACAAAACAGCAAGGCGTGCATATGCAAGCCGGCTTGCCGGGTTCAAAAAAGCGGACAAAAGTAATCCCGTCCGACGGGATTTACACATGATACATAAGGCAAGCTTAGAAGTCAATAGGTTTTTAATAAAAACAATTATATTTGAACTAAAATTTGTTATTGAATTGACAATGGATTATGCGTATAATATTATAAGGCGGGGATGTTGATTTAATTACAGCATGCTTCGGCGGGGATTGTTTCGTATTCTCTGATTGGAGAAATAACGGTTGAATTGAGTGAAAACTTTGGCTTCAAAATAAACACAAGGTCCGCCATATGTACGGTTCTTACCATAGCTTTGCAGTCGGGCTCATATTGGCTTGCGCAATTTATAATACGCGCATTTGAGCTGGAGCTGCATTCTCCCGCGATATGGCTTGACGGGCATATACCGTTTATGCCGGCATTTCTTATTCCATATATAGGCTGCTTTATACACTGGTTAGCTACATTCTACATTATATATAGAGATGAGGACGGCTTTGCAAGGCTCTTCACGGCGGCGGTTATGGGCTATGCAGCAGGCTTCATAGTGTTCATATGCTGGCCTACTACTATGCAAAGGCCTGTTATAGAGGCCGAGGGCGTATGGAAGTTCATATATACCATAATATGTACGCTGGACGAGCCGCTTAACCTTTTGCCAAGCATACATTGCTTTGTGTCGTTCCTGTGCTGCGTAAGCACTATCAAAAGCAGCTCCGTGCCGAGGTGGTATGCTGCGTTCAGCACGGTGATGCTTATACTTGTGTGCCTGAGCACGCTGTTTGTGAAGCAGCATTGCGTATTGGATGTTTTTGCTGGAGTAGCGCTCGGCTCTATGGCGTGGCTGCTTGCAAAAGCCGCTATACTGCAAAAGCCGGCAAGGCGCATATATAACTCGTTAGTTTTAACAAAAATTTGTTAACCGAGCGTAAAAATCGTATTTGTCGGGGCTAAAGAAGTATTGACACGCGGGACAAAATAACGCTATAATATATTCGTTAATTGAATATCGAATGATAGAGGCGCGGAGGCTAAGGTAGTATGCATATGACAAGGGCGGGGAGCCCGAAGATGCAGCGAATGTGACTTCCGCCGAAAGCGAAAGCGCTCACCCCGGCGCTGAGCTTGGGCGCGGCGCCCAGCGCGCTGCGACTGTCATCTTTTAGATGGAGAGCTATCGATATGGCATTTGCCGTGTCGGTAGTTTTGCTTTTCTCTTTTCTTAATAAGATGGTGCGCTATTCATCCGCGTATGCGGGGCTGTGGCGTGCCATACAGCACGTCATGGCAAGAGCGAATTTGATATTAACCGGTTTCCTATAAATAAATATAATGATCAACAGGAGGAACATTACTATGGCTATTAAATCAACTATCAGGCTCAGAATGGGCGCTGAGGACGCACATTATGGCGGAAACCTTGTAGACGGCGCACATATGCTTCATCTGTTTGGCGATGTCGCTACCGAGCTTCTTATCCGCTATGACGGTGACGAAGGCCTGTTCTGCGCGTATGACAAGGTAGAGTTCCTTGCCCCCGTTTATGCCGGCGACTATATCGAGGCTGTCGGTGAGATAGAGCGCGTTGGCAACACCAGCCGCACCATGAGCTTTGAGGCCCGCAAGGTCATCCGTTCCCGCGGCGACATCAGCGCTTCCGCTGCCGAGTTCCTTGAGGAGCCCATCGTCGTCTGCCGTGCGCACGGTACCTGCGTCACCCCCAAGGACTGCCAGCGCATAGAGCATAAATAAGCTGAACAGAGCTTATTGCGCCCTGAAGAACCGACGCAAGAACAGGAAAGGAGATACTGATGGAGAAGCTGATAATCACCGCCGCCATCTGCGGCGCCGAAGTTACCAAGAAGCAGAACCCAAACGTTCCTTACACCATCGAAGAGATGGTGCGCGAGGCTAAGAGCGCCTACAACGCCGGCGCGGCCATAATACATGTGCATGTCCGCGAGGACGACGGTACGCCCACGCAGGACAGGGAGCGTTTCCGCGTGGTTATGGACGCTATACGCGCCGAACTGCCCGACGTTATAATGATCCCCTCCACCGGCGGAGCGACCGGCATGAAGCCCGAGGAGCGTTTGCAGCCCACCGAGCTGTTCCCCGAGATGGCTACGCTTGACTGCGGCACCTGCAACTTTGGCGACGAGATATTCGATAACACCATGCCCACCATGCGCGCGTTCGGCAAGCGCATGATAGAAAACGGCATAAAGCCCGAGTATGAGTGCTTTGAAATGGGTCATCTTGACACCATTTTGACCATGGCCCGCAAGGGCGAGGTACCAGGCGCGCCCATGCAGTTCAACTTCGTGCTTGGCGTACCCGGCTGCACCCCCGCCACCGTGCAGAACCTTGCATGGCTGGTAAACGGCATACCCGCAGGCTCCACCTGGACGGCCACCGGCGTAGGCCGCAGCGCCTTCACCCTTGCCGCCCCCGCCATAGTGATGGGCGGTAACGTGCGCGTAGGCTTTGAAGACAACCTTTACCTCAGCCGCGGCGTACTTGCCAAGAGCAACGGCGAGCTGGTAGAAAAGGTAGTCCGCATGGCCACCGAGCTTGGCCGCGGCATAGCGTCCCCCGCAGAGGCCAGGGAGATACTCTCCCTTAAGCCGCTTAAATAAGAACCAAGGCTTAAAGCCTGTCAATACAAACCAAATAATACAATCAGGAGGAAACAACCACTATGGCAATGAAAGGCAACAAATACGGTACTCACCGCGTGATCGAGCCCAAGGGCGTACTTACCCAGGCTGCTTACAAAATCGACAACGACATGACCAAGCTCTATTCCAACGAGATCATGTGCGACGTTATCTCCCTCAACATCGACTCCGCTTCCTTCACCCAGATCTCTGAAGCCTGCGGCGGCGACGAGAAGAAGATAGGCGAAATGATACTTGGCATAGTTGCCGAGCGCGGCAAGCAGCAGAACCCCGTTACCGGTTCCGGCGGAATGTTCATAGGCAAGGTCTGCTACATAGGCGAAGACCTTAAGGATCGCGACCTGAAGGTTGGCGACAAGATCGCTTCCCTGGTCTCCCTGTCCATGACTCCGCTGCGCATAGACAAGATAAAGGCTATCCACAAGGATATCGACCGCGTTGATATCGAAGGCAAGGCCATACTGTTCGAGAGCGGCATCTATGCCAAGCTCCCCGATGACATGAGCGAGCCTCTCGCCCTTGCAGCCCTTGACGTAGCCGGCGCTCCCGCGCAGGCCCGCAAGCTGCCCAAGGAGGGTGACAGCGTACTGATACTTGGCGCAAACGGCAAGTCCGGTGTTCTTTGCGGCTATGAGGCCATGAAGAAGGTCGGCCCGAAGGGCAACGTGGTCGGTCTCGTCCGTAACCCCAAGCAGGTCGAGCCCCTTATGGAGCTTGGCGTATACAACAAGGTCATAGTAGCCTCCGCTACCGAGCCTGTTGCGGTTCTTGAAGCTGCCCTGGCCGCCAACGATGGCAAAGAGTATGATATCTCCATCTGCTGCGTCAATATAGAAAGCTGCGAGATGAGCGCCATACTGCCCGTCAAGGATGACGGCCTTGTATACTTCTTCTCAATGGCAACCAGCTTCACCAAGGCCGCTCTGGGCGCCGAGGGCGTAGGCAAGGACGTCACCATGATAGTCGGCAACGGCTACACCAAGAACCATGCCGAGATCACCCTGAACGTGCTGCGTGAGAACCCGAAACTGCGCAAGCTGTTCGATGAGAAGTATTGCTAATACTGTGGAATAACTGTTGAAAAGGGCCTGCGGCGCGCTGCAGGCCCATCATAACATAATAATCAGCATAGCTATAAATAAAGACAACTTACTATTTTTATAAAAAGGAGAAAACCAAAATGAGGAAAAGCAGGGAAAACGGTTTGTTCCTGAACGTGCCCGACGAGCAGTGGAACGATTGGAAATGGCAGGTTGAAAACCGCATTGAAACTCTTGAGGACCTCAAGAAGTACATCACCCTTACCGAAGAAGAGGAAGAGGGCATAAAGGCTACTCTGGGCAGGCTGCGCATGGCCATAACCCCGTACTATCTCTCCCTCATCGATCTTAACGATCCCTACGATCCTATCCGCAAACAGGCTATCCCCACCGAGCATGAGCTTGAGTTCGCCCCCTATGAGGATGCCGACCCGCTGCATGAGGATATCGACTCCCCCTGCCCGGGCCTTACCCACAGGTATCCCGACCGCGTGCTGCTGCTCATCACCGACCAGTGCAGCATGTACTGCCGTCACTGCACCCGCAGGCGTTTTGCCGGCCAGCATGACTGCGAGGTGGCCAAGAGCCAGATAGACACCTGCATAGACTATGTGCGCAACCATCCCGAGGTACGCGACGTGCTGCTTTCCGGCGGCGACTGCCTGATGGTCAGCGACGAGATGCTCGATTACATAATCGGCGAGCTGCGCAAGATACCTCATGTTGAGATTGTCCGCCTTGGCTCCCGTCCCCCTGTCGTCATGCCGCAGAGGATCACCCCGCATCTTTGCGAGACGCTGCGCAAGTATCATCCCGTGTGGCTCAACACCCACTTCAATCATCCCAACGAGATCACCGAGGAATCCGCCAGGGCCTGCGCCATGCTGGCTGACGCCGGTATCCCGCTCGGCAACCAGAGCGTGCTGCTCGCCGGCGTAAACGATTGCGTGCATGTAATGCTCAAGCTGGTAAACGAGCTTGTCCGCATCCGCGTGCGTCCGTATTACATCTATGCCTGCGATCCTTCCCTCGGCCTGAGCCACTTCCGCACCCCTGTTTCCAAGGGTATCGAGATAATGGAGGCTCTGCGCGGCCATACCAGCGGCTACTGCGTGCCTACCTTCGTCGTAGACGCTCCTGGCGGCGGCGGAAAGACCCCCGTTATGCCCAACTATGTGATAAGCCAGACCCCGCGCAAGGTCATACTGCGCAACTTTGAAGGCGTTATCACCACCTATACCGAGCCTGAAGTATACAAGAACGAGTGCCATTGCGACGTTTGCACAGGCAAGCGCAAGGTAGCGCCCAAGACAGGTGTTGCCGGCCTTGCACAGGGCATCGAGCAGAAGTACCTTGAACCCACCAAGCTCCTCCGCAAGGACCGCTATGCCGACAGGCAGAAGAACGAGAAGAAATAATTGACCCTTTGCTTTGCGGGAGGGAGACGCTCCCTTCCGCAAAGCGTGACTTATCGGGAGGTAACTAATGCAGAGCAAACTCAATCTTAACCGTGAGTTGGTGGATAGGGCGCGCCAGTCCGCAGCTAAGATAGCCAAGGATACGCAGAGCTTTATCGATCAGCATACCACGGTAACCGTAGAGCGCGCAGTGTGCCGCCTGCTGGGCATAGATGGCGTTAACGAGATGGAGGTGCCTATGCCCAACGTGGTCGTAGATCACCTTATGGCAAACTCCATACTGCCCGTTGGCGCGGCATGGTATATAGGCAACGCGATGGTGGAGACCGGTATGGAGCCGCAGGCTATAGCCGAGGCTATAGACAAGGGCGAGCTTGACATGAGCAAGCTGCCTGCGCACAGCGATGCCGAGATACGCGCCGTCATAATGCCCGTTGTGGAAAAGACCATAGCGCGCATAAATTCCAATGTTAGAAACCGCAATGCCTACCTTAACAGCTTTGGCGACAAGGAAGGCCCATATCTTTACATAATCGTCGCTACCGGCAACATATATGAGGATATAACTCAGGCTAAGGCCGCCGCCAAGCAGGGCGCGGACATAATAGCCGTTATCCGTACCACCGGACAAAGCCTGCTGGACTACGTCCCGTATGGCGCCACCACCGAAGGCTTCGGCGGCACCTACGCCACGCAGGAAAACTTCCGCCTCATGCGCGCCGCTTTGGACGAGGTTGGCGAGGAACAGCACCGTTATATCCGCCTGTGCAACTACTGCTCAGGCTTGTGCATGCCTGAAATAGCCGCAATGGGCGCGCTTGAAAGGCTTGACGTTATGCTTAACGACGCGCTTTACGGCATACTGTTCCGCGATATCAACATGCAGCGCACAATAGTTGACCAGTACTTCAGCCGCGTTATAAACGGCTATGCCGGCGTTATCATAAACACCGGTGAGGACAACTATCTCACCACTGACGATGCTATAGTGGCCGCGCATACCGTGCTTGCTTCCCAGTTCATAAATGAAGCTTTTGCTAAGGAAGCAGGCATGAGGGAGGAGCAGATGGGTCTTGGACATGCGTTTGAAATGGATCCTTCGGTCGAGGATACCTTCCTCTACGAGCTGGCCCAGGCGCAGATGGCGCGCGAGATATTCCCCAAGGCGCCCTTGAAGTACATGCCGCCTACCAAGTTTATGACCGGCAACATTTTCCGCGGCCATATACAGGATGCGCTTTTCAACATGGTGACCATACTCACCGGCCAGAAGCTGCATCTTCTCGGCATGCTTACCGAGGCTATACATACGCCCTTCATGAGCGACCGCGCGCTTTCAATAGAGAATGCGCAGTACATATTCCGCACCATGAAGGATCTTGGCGATGAGCTGACCTATAAAGAGGGCGGCATAATACAGACCCGCGCAAACGAGGTGCTTACAAAGGCGGCGGACCTGCTTGTTGAAATAGAAAAGCTTGGCCTGTTCACGACGATAGAGAAGGGCATATTTGCCGACGTCAAACGACCCAAGGACGGCGGCAAGGGCCTTGCAGGCGTTGTTGTGAAGGATGATAAGTACTTCAATCCCTTTATTGAGGTCATGAAAGGGAGGGTAGCAGAATGAGTTCCGGACTGTATAACACCCATAAAATAGACTTCGATACCACGCTTGATCTTACCCGTCTTAAGCCGTATGGCGACACGATGAACGATGGAAAGGTGCAGACGAGCTTCACCCTTCCCGTAAAGGATGACGAGCGCGGCGAAGAAGCCGCAAGGCAGATAGCCAAAAAGATGGGCCTTGAAGAGCCCAATGTTGCCTGGCATATGCCGCTTGATAAGGAGTTCACCTTCTATGTTGTTTACGGCAGCTGCGTGCACACCGTAAACTATGAGGATATACACGTTATAACCGTGGAATCCGATACTATGGGCATGGAGGAGACCAACGAGTATATTCGCGAGCATATAGGCCGCAAGGTGGTCATGGTCGGCGCCTCCACCGGCACCGATGCGCATACCGTTGGCATAGACGCTATAATGAACCGCAAGGGCTTCGCCGGCCATTACGGGCTTGAGCGCTATGATATGATAGAGGCATATAACCTCGGCTCCCAGGTGCCTAACGAGGACTTCATCAAGAAGGCGCTTGAGCTGAAGGCGGATGTGCTGCTGGTATCGCAGACCGTTACACAGAAGGACGTGCATATCCAGAACCTTACGAACCTTATAGAGCTGCTTGAGGCTGAAGGCCTGCGCGACAGGTTCGTAGTCTGCTGCGGCGGCCCCCGCATAACCCACGAGCTTGCCAAGGAGCTTGGCTACGACGCGGGCTTTGGCGCGGGCAAGTATGCCGATGACGTTGCGAGCTTTGCCGTCACCGAAATGGTCAAGCGCGGAATGGGCAAATAAGCATGGAATTTGTTAAGCTTGAAAAGCGCGGCCATATCGCGCTGCTTAAACTGAACCGACCCAAGGCGCTGAACGCACTTAACACAGCCATGCTCAATGAGATAGACATGGCGGCCGAAAAGGTGGAGCGCGATCCGGAAATAAGGGTGCTTATAGTCAGCGGCGAGGGCAAGGCCTTTGGCGCGGGCGCGGACATTGGGGAGATGGTCAACCTTACCCGTCAGGAGGCGAAGGCATTTGCGGACGCGGGGCATCGCGCTTTCAAGCGTATTGACGATCTGTATATACCCGTTATAGCCGCCGTTCATGGTTATGCTTTGGGCGGCGGGCTCGAGCTTGCGCTGTGCTGCGATATAAGGCTTTGCTCAAGCTCGGCCAAGTTTGGCCAGCCGGAGGTCGGCATAGGCATAACCCCGGGCTTTGGCGGCACTCAGCGCCTGCCAAGGGTAGTAGGCACATCAAACGCCATGACCTTGACGCTTACGGGCAAGCCTGTCGGCGCAGAGGATGCGCTTAGAATGAGGCTTGTAAACAGGGTATATCCGGACGATGAATTGATGGACGGCGCTATGGAAATGGCGCAGACCATAGCGAGCAACGCGCCCCTTGCGGTGCATTACTGCAAGGTGGCCATGAGCCGCAGGGTAGACCGCTTTTTGGAAAACGACCTCGACTATGAGGCGCAGGTGTTTGCCGAGTGCTTTGAGACAGAGGATCAGAGAAATGCCATGACCGCGTTCCTTGAAAAGCGGCCAAAGGCGGAATTCAAAGGAGAGTAATGATAATGAACGAACGTATTGCCGTAATAGGCGCAGGAACTATGGGCCTTGATATAGCTACGGCTTTTGCGGGCGTAGGCGCAAGCGTTATTGTGCGCGATATAAGCGAGGAGATAATATCAAAGGCCAGGGCAAGGCTTGAAGCAGGCCTTGACAGGCGCGTGGCCAAGGGCAAGCTGAGCGGCGAGGAAAGAAATGCCATTCTTTCGAATATGAGCTTCACAACGGAGCTTGGCGACTGTAAGGACGCCGATCTTGTCATAGAGGCGGCCGTTGAAAGGGCGGATATAAAGAAGCATATCTTCCTTCAGCTTGATTCCGTTTGCCGCGAGGACGCTATACTTGCAAGCAATACAAGCTCCATATCCATAACCGATATCGCTTCCGTCACCAAACACCCTGAAAGGGTGGTGGGCATGCATTTCTTTAACCCTGCAACCGTTATGAAGCTTACGGAGCTTATAAGGGGCGTGTTTACCAGCGACGAGGTGTACGCCAAGGCGAGGGCTTTTGCCGAAGCCGCAGGCAAAACGCCGGTAGAGGTGAACGAGTGTCCCGGCTTTGTTGTAAACAGGCTGCTTATACCCATGATAAACGAGGCCGTTGGCCTTTGGGCGGAGGGTATAGCCTCGAAGGAGGATATAGATACCGCCATGAAGCTTGGCTGCAACCACCCTATGGGCCCGCTTGCGCTTGCGGATATGATAGGGCTGGACGTTTGCCTGTTTATAATGGATACGCTTTATACCGAGACCTGCGACAGCAAGTACCGCGCGCATACAAAGCTTAGGCAGCTTGTAAGGGCAGGGCTCATGGGCCGCAAGACCGGCCGCGGAATATACGATTATACAAAATAGCTTTCTATTAAACTTAAACTGAAAAGAAGGAGAGGAAAGATGGATTTCAACCTGTCACAGGAGCATCTGATGCTTCGCGATTTGTACCGCAAGTTCGCTGAAAACGAAGTTAAGCCCCTTGCGGAAGAGGTAGACGAGGAAGAACGCTTCCCTATGGAAACCGTTAAAAAGCTTGCACGCTACGGTTTTATGGGAATACCCTTCCCCACCAAGTACGGCGGAGCCGGCGGAGACGTTTTGGCTTACGTTATGGCGGTGGAAGAGCTTAGCAAGTGCTGCGGTACGACCGGCGTTATAGTGTCTGCGCATACTTCGCTGTGCTGCGCCCCTATCTATGAAAACGGTACCGAGGAGCAGAAGATGAAGTACCTGCCCGCGCTTTTGAGCGGCGAGAAGATAGGCGCGTTCGGCCTTACCGAGCCGGGCGCCGGCACGGATGCCGCAGGCCAGCAGACCACAGCCGTGCTTGAGGGCGATCATTATGTGCTCAACGGCACCAAGATATTCATAACCAACGCCGGCTATGCAAGCGTATACATCATATTCGCCATGACCGATAAGAGCGCCGGAACAAAGGGCATTTCCGCTTTTATAGTGGAAAAGGACTTCCCGGGCTTCTCAGTAGGCAAAAAGGAGAAGAAGATGGGTATCCGCGGCAGCGCCACCTGCGAGCTTATAATGGAAAACTGCATAGTGCCTAAGGAAAACCTGCTCGGCAAAGAGGGCAAGGGCTTTGCCATCGCCATGAAGACGCTTGACGGCGGCCGTATCGGCATTGCAAGCCAGGCTCTGGGCATTGGCGAAGGCGCAGTAGAGGAGACCATCAAGTATGTCCAGGAGCGTAAGCAGTTCGGCAAGAGGCTTTCTCAGATGCAGAACACCCAGTTCCAGCTTGCAGATATGCATACCCGCATGAAGGCTGCGCAGTACCTTGTGTACGCCGCGGCCGTAAAGAAGCAGGCATATGTTGAGGCTGAGCTTGCAGGCAAGAAGGGCGAAAGCTACTCTGCGGACGCCGCTATGGCCAAGCTGTTCGCCGCGGAAGCTGCCAGCGATGTTACCCGCAGGGCCGTTCAGCTCTACGGCGGCTATGGCTACACCCGTGAGTATCCCGTGGAGCGCATGATGCGCGACGCTAAGATAACCGAGATCTATGAAGGCACCAGCGAAGTCCAGCGCATGGTCATCGCGGCCAACTTAGGCGTAAAGTAAGGAGGCAAGCATGAAGATCATAGTTTGTGTAAAACAGGTTCCTGATACCTCCGGCAAGGTGGCTGTAAATCCGGACGGTACGCTTAACCGTGCCTCCATGCAGACCATAACCAATCCGGACGATATGAACGCGGTTGAGGCCGCCCTCAAGCTGAAGGATGAGACCGGCTGCAAGGTAGTGGTCGTTTCAATGGGTCCTCCTCCGGCGATGGGCATGCTGCGCGAGCTGCTCGCAATGGGCGCTGACGAGGGCGTGCTTATAAGCGGACGTGAGTTCGGCGGCAGCGATACCTACGCTACCAGCCAGATAATCGCCGCCGGCATCAACCACATAGGCCTTGAAAAGGACGACATAGTGATGTGCGGCCGCCAGGCTATAGATGGCGATACCGCGCAGGTAGGCCCGCAGATAGCTGAAAAGCTGCATCTGCCGCAGGTCACCTATGCCGCCAAGATCGAAAAGACCGGCGACACGCTGACCATACAGCGCATGCTTGAGGATGGGTATATGACCATAAAGGTCAAGACTCCCTGCCTCATCACCTGCATCAAGGAGCTTAACGAGCCCCGTTACATGAGCGTGGGCGGCGTGTTTGAAAGCTTCAACAAGCCCATCACCGTGTTCGATTTCAACACCCTTAAGGACGATCCCCTGATCGACCTTACCACCATAGGCCTTAAGGGCTCGCCCACCAACATATTCAAGTCCTTCACTCCTCCGCCGAAGGGTGTAGGCCAGATGCTTGAGGGCGCCGATAAGGCTACCTGCGACGGGCTTGCGGAGATTCTTGCCGCCAAGCACATAATCTAAGGGAGAAAGGAGAACGAACATGGCTTACAACAGCATGGATTTAGCAGCCTTCAAAGACGTTTGGGTATTTTGCGAGCAGCGCGAAGGCAAACTGATGCCCACCGATTTTGAGCTTATCTCAGAGGGCCGCAAGCTTGCGGACGAGCTGGGCGTTAAGCTCTGCGGTCTGCTGCTTGGCGACAACGTGGAAGGCCTTTCTAAGGAGCTTGCGGGCTATGGCGCGGATAAGATCATCCTGTGCGAATCCCCGCTTCTTAAATACTATACTACCGATGCGTATGCCAAGGTAATCTGCGACGCTATAGAGGAGCTTAAGCCTGAGGTATTCCTCATCGGCGCAAGCAACATAGGCCGCGACCTTGGCCCCCGCTGCGCCGCAAGGCTGCACACCGGCCTCTGCGCGGACTGCACGCACCTTGATGTAGACGTTCCCAAGTACCTTGACTTCCTGCGCGCAAGCTCAACGCTTGATATAGACAACATGAAGTTCGATATGGAGGACCGTAACCTCAAGATGACCCGTCCTGCGTTCGGCGGCCACCTTATGGCTACCATTATATGCCCCCGCTTCCGTCCCGCAATGGCGACCGTGCGCCCGGGCGTTATGCGCAGGGCTGAGTTCGACCAGAAGAAGGCTGACGCGGTGGAGATAGTGCGTCCCACCGTCAAGCTGACTGCCGAGGATATGCATACCGAGGTTGTAGAGGTCGTAAAGGCTGCCAAGAAGATAGTAGACCTTGTCGGCGCGGACTTCATAGTATCCGTTGGCCGCGGCATAAGCAAGAACGTTGAGCAGGGCATAAAGCTTGCTGAAGACCTTGCCGAAGCCCTCGGCGGCGTAGTCGGCGGCAGCCGTGCCGTTATAGATAACGGCTGGCTTTCTGCCGATCATCAGGTCGGCCAGACCGGCAAGACCGTACACCCCAAGGTGTACATCGCCCTCGGCATCTCCGGCGCAATACAGCATAAGGCCGGCATGCAGGATTCCGAGTGCATAATCGCCGTTAACACCAACGAGTCCGCACCTATATTTGAAATTGCCGACTATGGCATCTGCGGCGACCTGTTCAAGGTCACTCCGATGCTTACCGAGGCTATAAAGGCTCAGAAGGCTGCCAAGCAGTAAATATATACTGCGTTGGCCCGGCAGCATTGATAGATATGAGGCGGTCCGGCGGGCGGGCCGCCTCATAATTTCTGCGGATATTGGCTTTGACATGGACGCCGCGGGCGCATGCGCGCTGGCATGGGTTGCTGCGGAGTGCATGTTTTGCTATACTTTGTACAGCGGTATACAACAGAATGAGGGCGGGATATGCTAAAAAGAGCGGTGTACATCTTAATCCAATGCACATGGGGCTTTGTGCAGAGCCTTGCGGGGCTGATAGTAATGCTGCTGCTCGGCAGGCAAAAGCACAGGTTTTATCGCTGCGCCTGCCTAACCGAATACGATGTTGATACCGTGCCGGGGTTTATGAAAAACCTTGGCTGTGTGTCACTTGGCATGTTCATATTAATAGGCGTCAAAAAGTGCTGCTATGAA
>SAMEA3663267__coassemble_86_pt1 | contig 30774 bp, 29 predicted proteins | sample SAMEA3663267__metabat2_low_PE_012 | metagenome-assembled genome bin SAMEA3663267 (sample SAMEA3663267) | pig gut metagenome | biome: pig gut; feature: pig-associated habitat; material: faeces | place: China | collected 2013
CGTCAGAGCCGGAATAAAGCTTGAGGGGCTTTCGGGCAAGCCCTCCGCAGCTGACGAACAGTCGCATGGCGGTTCGCTCCTCATGCTTCCTTCTTCGCTTAGCTTCCGCATCGCCGCATCGTCCACAGGGCGCGCTTCGGCTCCGCCCCTTAACAAACCAAAGGTTTATCGACAGGCTGAAATCCGTATGGCTAAAGCCGCGCGAGTTTTATATAAGCTTTTGTTTTATCGCATAAAGCTCTGCCTGCTCTATAAGCTTAGGTGTGACAAGCGGATACGTCAGCTCGTCAGGAAGCGTATCAAACAGCCTTGCTTTCTCCATCTCGCTTTCCGGCATTACGCCAAGCTCATATATTTTGGCGAAGAACACCGCTCCGTCTGCCGAGCTTAAGGAATCATAGCCACAATAATCGCACACATAATAAAGCTCGGCATCCTTAACGCCGCTTTCCTCGAACAGCTCGCGCTTCGCCGCATCAAGCGCCGATTCGCCGTTTTCTATATGTCCCCCCTGCGTTTCCCATGTGCTGCGCTTTTTATGCTTGCTCAGCAGCCATTTGCCATTGCAGTAAGAGCATATAACAACATATTTAAGCTTTTGCAAGCTGTTTGTAGGATATATTGTGCAGTGCAGCTCTTTTCTAAGCTCTGTATCTTGGGCATGCATACTGCTCGTCACACCCCCTTATCATATAAAGTGTACTATACTTTATATCAGTTTTCAATTTATTGCCGGCTGATAGATGCATATGCCTTGTACGGAAGGTTGCTAATAAAGCCAAAATGTAATATCATAAGCTGTGAAAACAGGATTGGAGCGAAGGAATGAAATATACTGAGATTTCTGTGTTTACTGCCGAGGCGGGCATAGACGCTGTGTGCGCAAGGTTTTCTATGCTCGGCATGGAGCAGCTTGAGATAGTTCAAGGGCGCGAGGAAATAGCCGATTTTTTGCAGAAAAGCGCCAAATACTGGGACTTTGCGGATATGGACGAGCTTTGCGCCTCAGAGCCATGCGTAAAGGCTTATATTCCGGAAGACGAACCAGCCGACGATACGGTAAAAGCGCTTAAGGCTTCGCTTGCCGAGCTTAAAGCGATGCCGCTCGGCTTCGATGTCGGCAGCCTGAATATGATAGTACAGAGCGTTGATGATTCCGTTTGGCTGAACGCATGGAAAGAAGCATATAAGCCCTTCCCCGTAGGCAGCAGGCTGCTTGTAAGGCCATCTTGGGAGGATGATTTTGACGCAAACGGCAGGAATGTGCTTTCGCTCGACCCGGGCATGGCATTCGGCACAGGCTCGCACCCAACAACAAGAATGTGCCTTGAGTTTATAGACGAGCTTGTTAACAAGGGCGACAGTGTGCTTGACCTTGGCTGCGGAAGCGGCATATTGTCAATAGCGGCGCTTATACTGGGCGCAAAGGATGCGGTTGCCGTCGATATAGACCCTATAGCCGAATCCATTGCATATGAAAATGCCGCACTCAACGGCATAGGAAAAGATAAATATACCGTGCTTACAGGCGATGTGCTTACGGACAGCAGCTTGAGGCAAAAGCTTGAAGCCAAGCGCTACCCGATAGTTACAGCCAACATAGTGGCGTCTGTTATAATAGCGCTGGCGCCGTATGCCGCAAAGCTGATGCTTCCAGGCGGCAAGTTCATAACATCGGGAATAATAGATACCCGCGAGGAAGAGGTAAAAGCAGCTATAGCCGCAAGCGGATTGAATATACTTGAGGTGCGCCGCGGCGGTGACTGGCGGGCAATACTGGCGGAGAAGCCGCTATGAACCGCTTCTTTATTGATCCTGCCAATATCGTCGGCACAAAGGCTTCGCTTTATAGCGAGGACGTCAAGCATATTGCTGCTGTATTAAGGCTTAAGGCAGGGGATCAGGTCACGCTTTGCGATGGCCGCGGCAATGACTATACTGCCGAAATAACCTCCATAAGCAAGGCTGAGGTGAGCTTTAATATACTTTCCGCATATTGCTCCACAGCAGAGCCTAAATGCTCCATAACGCTGTTTCAGGGCTTGCCAAAGGCAGGCAAGCTTGAAACGATAATTCAAAAATGCGTTGAGCTTGGCATAAGCGATATAGTGCCTGTTGTGATGGATAGAAGCGTTGTACGCATAAGCAAGAGCGATTTTAATAAGAAGTCAGAACGCTATCAGCGCGTTTCTATGGAGGCTGCAAAGCAGTCAAGGCGCGGCATAATACCGGCTGTTGGCCAACTTATAAGTTCAAAAGAGATAAGCGCAGAAGGCTTTGACGCCCTGATTTTAGCATACGAGCTTGAAAGGGAAAAATCAATTAAAGCCGTTCTGTCGTCAATAGACGCTTCGGCTAAGAGAATAGGCGTCATAGTTGGTCCGGAAGGGGGCATAAGCGATGATGAAGCCGAGTATTTCAGCTCCATAGGCGCAATACCCTTTTCACTTGGCCGCAGGATACTGCGCACTGAAACAGCAGGGCCGGCCATTACGGCCATAATACTATACCATATGGAGGGTGAAGCATGAAAGTTTCATTCTGCACATTAGGCTGCAAGGTAAACCAATATGATACCGACGCAATGCGCGAGCTTTTTATAAACGCGGGACACAAGGTGGTTGATTTTGACGATATTGCAGATGTTTATATAATCAACACCTGCACCGTTACAGCTACGGGTGATAAAAAGTCCAGGCAGATGGCTTCCCGCGCACATACGCTTTGCCCCGATGCCAAGCTTATCATAACCGGCTGCTATGCTCAGACCTCTCCGGAGGAAGCGTTGAGCCTTCCTGGCGTATCGCTCGTTTTAGGCACAAGCGAAAGGAGCAGGATAGTCGAGCTTGCGGAAAAGCTTGTTAGTGAAGGCGATGAGCAAAAGCGCTTCGCAGTAACGCCGCACGGGCCGAAGGATGAGTTTGAAAGCCTCAGCGTAACAAAAGAAGGCCGCACAAGGGCTTATCTGAAAATAGAGGACGGGTGCGACAGGTACTGCGCCTACTGCATAATTCCATACGCAAGGGGGCCGGTAAGGAGCAGGCCTTTATATGATGTGCGCCGCCAGCTTGAGCTGCTTGACGGCGAAGGCTATCGTGAGGTCGTATTGACAGGGATACATCTTATGTCCTACGGAAAGGATATAAAAGGCGTCACGCTATCTCAGGCCATAGCGCAGGCTGAAGGGCTAAAAAACATAGTGCGTGTGCGTTTGGGCTCGCTGGAGCCTCAGCTGCTGAGCGATGAATTTATACGCACGCTGAGCGAAAGCGGGCTTGTATGCAGGCAGTTCCATCTTTCCCTTCAAAGCGGAAGCGAAAGCGTGCTTAAGCGCATGAACAGGCGCTACTCCCCCGCCCTTTATGCAGACTGCGTATATAGGCTCAGGCAGGCCATGCCCCTTTGCGCAATAACAACGGACGTAATTGCGGGCTTCCCGGGAGAGACTGAGGATGAGTTTGAAGAAACGATGAGCTTTGTAAAAGAGCTTAAGCTTGCTAAGATACACGTTTTCCCGTATTCGCGCAGAAAAGGTACGCCTGCATACAGCATGGCGGAGCAAATACCTTCCGCCATAAAGCACGAAAGGGCAAAAAGGCTAATAGCCGTTTCAAAGCAGCTTGAAGATGAGTTCGCTTCCTCGCTTATAGGCACGGTACAAAGCGTATTGTTTGAGGAGGAAAAGAACGGCCTTATTTGGGGACATACCGACACATACGTTAAAGTTGGCGTAAAGCCGAATGAAAAGGAGCTTGTAAACGCCATTGTGCCTGTTGATATAACCGGCATAAACCGGTTTGGCGCAATGGGCGTTATAAAGGGTATATAACAAGAAGTAAGAAAGGAGGGACTGCAAAATGGATAATTGCATATTCTGCAGGATAGCGTCTGGCGAAATACCTTCAAAAAAGGTATATGAGGACGATTTGGCCATAGCTTTTTACGACCTTGAGCCTCAGGCGCCCGTGCATGTGCTTATAGTGCCTAAAAAGCACTATGATAACATAACAATGCTTGATGATGACGCGCTGACTGCCCATCTTTTTAAGGTGGCTTCAACAGTAGCCGAAAAGCTCGGCGTTAAGCATGGCTTTCGCCTTGTTATAAACACCGGTAAGGACGGCGGGCAGAGCGTAAACCACCTGCATATTCACCTTCTTGGCGGGCGCGAGCTTCAGTGGCCGCCGGGATAGCTTATCTTTATCAACGCAAACAAAAAGCCGGGATATGATCTCGGCTTTTATACTGTCAATCCAAACTTAATTGAACTTATCCTTCATTCTATCGATTATGGTGCGCTTCATCGGCTTTGGCGCGTCGGAATCCTTGTCTCCCAAAGACTCGGCAAGCTTTTCAACAAGCTCACGCTGCTCATCGTTCAGGCGCTTGGGTATCTGCACGTTAACGCGCACCAAAAGATCTCCCCTGCCGGAGGAATTGAGCCTTGGCACGCCCTGCTCCTTGAGCCTGAATGTTGTACCCGGCTGCGTTCCCTGCGGCACGTTGTACCTCACGCTGCCTTTAAGCGTGGCGACCTGTATTTCGCCGCCAAGCGCCGCAATAGTCATAGGTATGTTTATATCAAGATACAGGTCATAGCCCTTTCTTGTGAATAGCTTATGCGGCTTTACGGTTATGCCGATATAAAGGTCGCCCCTCGGCCCGCCGCGCAAGCCGTCCTCTCCTTCGCCGCGCATGGTAAGCGTTTGACCGTTGTTTATGCCGGCCGGAATGTTTATGCTTATGCGGTTGCTCTTGTTTATCCTGCCGCGGCCTTTGCATGTTGGGCAAGGATCGCTTATTATCTTGCCGGTACCGTTACAGGCTTCGCATGTGCGCACGGTAGAAAACGAACCAAACACCGTATTCTGCTGCACCCTGACCTGGCCGGTGCCTCCGCAGGCGGAGCAGTTTGTGGGCGTTGAGCCAGGCTTGGCTCCGGTGCCTCCGCAGGAGGAGCAATTCTCCTCTCTCGGCACAAGTATTTCCTTCTTTGTGCCAAAAGCAGCCTCTTCAAACGTTATGGTAAGGTTGTATTTCAGATCGTTGCCGCGGACGGGGCCGTTGCGCGTCTGCTGTCGATTGAACCCACCAAAGCCGCCAAACATGGTATCAAATATATCCGAAAAATCGCCAAAGCCGGCTCCGGAATAGCTGCCGTATCCGCCTGCGCCTGCAGTGGGATCGAATGCAGCATGCCCAAACTGATCGTATTTGGCGCGCTTTTCTTTATCGGAAAGCACCTCGTAGGCTTCGTTTATCTTTTTGAACTTAGCCTCGGCCTCCTCCTTGTCCCCCGTATGCAGGTCTGGATGATATTGCTTTGCAAGCTTGCGGAAGGCGCTTTTAATCTCATCATCGGTAGCGTTTTTATTCACGCCAAGCAGCTCGTAATAATCTTCCTTCACTGTCCCCAACTCCTTTTTATCTCAACGAACAACGCGGTGGGCGAGCGCAAGGCTCACCCCCGCATTATTGCCGTTTTACTTTTTAGTTACAGGCTTATTTCTTGTCGTCGTCAACAACCTCGTAGTCAGCATCAACAACGTTGTCATCGCTGCTGTCGCCGGACTGGTTAGCCTGCTGCGCGGCGTTTGGATCAGCGCCCGCGGCGCCCTGCTGGGCGGCCTGCTGCTGGTAAATTTTGCCGAAGGCCTCGTATGATATCTCGGTCAGCTTCTCGCAGCCGGTCTTTATCATGTTGACATCGGTGCCTTCCATAGCCTTCTTAAGGTCGGCTATCTGGGCCTCTATCTTAGCCTTATCATCCGCGCTGACCTTGTCGCCAAGTTCCTTAAGGGTCTTCTCTGTGGAATAGATCAGGCTGTCGGCATGGTTGCGCTGCTCTACCTCTTCCTTGCGGGCCTTATCCTCGCTGGCAAACTGCTCAGCTTCGCGCACGGCCTTCTTTATCTCGTCCTCGCTCAGGTTGGTGGAGGCGGTTATGGTGACCTTCTGCTCGTTGCCGGTACCAAGGTCCTTGGCGCTTACATGCACTATGCCGTTAGCGTCTATATCAAAGCTGACCTCTATCTGAGGCACTCCACGCGGCGCGGGAGCTATGCCGGCAAGCTGGAAGCGGCCAAGGGTCTTATTGTACTGCGCCATCTCTCGCTCGCCCTGGAGCACATGCACCTCAACGCTGGTCTGCCCATCGGCAGCGGTGGAGAAAATCTGGCTCTTCTTGGTGGGGATAGTGGTATTACGGTCTATCAGCTTGGTGAACACGCCGCCAACAGTCTCTATACCAAGGGACAAAGGCGTTACGTCAAGCAGCAGTATGTCCTTGACTTCGCCGCCAAGCACGCCGCCCTGTATAGCCGCGCCTATAGCAACGCACTCGTCGGGGTTGATGCCCTTGAAGGGCTCCTTGCCGGTAACGTTCTTAACAAGCTCCTGCACGCAGGGAACACGGGTAGAACCGCCGACCAGTATTACCTTATCTATGTTGGCATTGGTAAGGCCGGCGTCCTTCATTGCTGTGGTCATGCAGTCGCGGGTCTTTTCCACCAGGTCATGTATAAGCTCTTCAAACTTGGCCCTGGTGATGGTCATATCCAGGTGCTTGGGGCCGGTGCTGTCAGCGGTTATAAAGGGCAGGTTCACATTGGTCTGCACCATGCTTGAAAGCTCTATCTTGGCCTTCTCGGCGGCTTCCTTCAGCCTCTGCATAGCCATACGGTCGCTGCTGAGGTCTATGCCGGTCTCGCTCTTGAACTGGCGGATAATGTAATCCATCAGCCTCTGGTCAAAGTCGTCACCGCCGAGACGGTTGTTGCCGTTGGTAGCAAGCACTTCAAATACACCGTCGCCAATTTCAAGTATTGATACATCGAACGTGCCGCCGCCAAGGTCGTACACAAGTATCTTCTGGTTGGTCTCTTTATCCATGCCGTAGGCAAGCGCAGCGGCGGTAGGCTCGTTGATTATACGCAGCACGTCAAGGCCCGCTATGCGGCCGGCGTCCTTGGTAGCCTGGCGTTGAGAATCGCTGAAATAGGCAGGAACCGTAATAACAGCCTGAGTGATTTTTTCGCCAAGATAAGCTTCAGCGTCCTGCTTGAGCTTCTGCAGTATCATCGCGCTTATCTCCTGCGGAGTATAGTCCTTGCCGTCTATGTGCTTTTTATAAGAGGTACCCATCTCGCGCTTTATGGAGCTGATGGTCTTATCCGGATTGGTGATAGCCTGTCGCTTTGCGGCGCTGCCAACTATTCTTTCGCTGCCCTTAAAAGCCACGACCGACGGGGTCGTACGCGCACCCTCAGCATTGGGGATAACCACGGGTTCGCCGCCCTCAAGCACTGCTACACAAGAATTGGTGGTACCAAGGTCAATACCGATAATCTTTGCCATAATCTATTTCCTCCTGATCAAATATCTTAATTATTATTATTTCGCAACCTTCACCATACTATGGCGGATTATGCGATTTTTAACTTTGTAACCTTTTTGGAAAACGTCTATAATATCGCCGCTCTCCTTTTCTTCATTCTCCTCCTGCATGACTGCGTCATGAAGGTCAGGATCGAATTTACCGTCCGCCTGTATTTCCTCAAGGCCGGCTTTATACAGCGTTTCATAAAGCTGCTTTGCAACAAGCTTCATTCCATCGACCCAAGCCGTCTTTTCGTCTTCAGGCACGGCGGCAAGCGCCCTGTCAAAATTGTCAAGCACAGGAAGCAGCGCTTTTATGAGGTTTCTTTCGCCCTCATCCAAGCTGTCCGCCGCTATTGCGGCGTTGCGCCTGCGGTAGTTGTCAAAGTCCGCCTGAAGCCTCTGTAAAAGAGCGACGTCGCTTTCCTTTTCCTTTTCAAGCTTGTCAATGCGCTCCTTCACCTGCAAAAACTCGTCCCTTGTAAGCGTTACGCTTTCGGGTATCTCGTTTTCTGCAGTCTTGGTGCTCTCGGCAGCCTTTTCCTCCTGCGCCTTCTTCGGCTCCTCTATGGGATCAGTTTCTTTTTTCTTAGCCAATTTACTTACGCTCCTCGTCCAACATATTTGTGAGCGTTTCGCTCAGCGTTTTTCCAATGCAGCCCATAACGGCCAGCACCTTTGCGTAATTCATTCTTGTGGGGCCTATCACCCCGAACGTTCCTATCGGGTCCGAGCCTATCCTGTAGGTAGCGGTAACAACGCTGCAATCCTTTATGCTGCTAAGCTCGTTTTCATGCCCGATCTTTATTGAAAACTCAACGTCCTCCTTGCCCTTGAGCATATCGTAAAGGGCGTCCCCCTTTTCCATAACGCTCAATAGATCCCTCGCCCTGTCAACATCGCTGTATTCGGGAAAGCTCAACAGATTAGTCGCTCCGCTAAGCTCCACCCTTTTAGCGCTCTGCTCAAGGCTTGATTGAAGCGACGCTATTATCGAATTAAGGAACTCGGCATGCTCGCCTATCTCCCCGGCAAGCTCGTTCATTTGGTTCGCTATTATATCGTCAAGCCTGCAATTTGCAAGCTTTGCGTTGAGCATAAGCGATATCCTCTCAAGCTCGCTCTGCTCTATGCCGTATGGGACCCTTATCATAGAATCCCTTGAAAGCCCCGTATCCGTAACAACAAGCAGCAGCGCCTTGCCCTCGCCCAAGCCAACTATGTGGATATATCTCAGTCTCGCCGCATGCAGCCTTGGCGAAAGCACCATAGATGCATAACGCGTTACGCTTGAAAGGACAAATGCGGTCTGCTTAACTATATCGTCAACCTCGCCAAGCTTTTTTGAATAATGCTCGCTTATAAAGTTAAGCTCGTCCTCGCTGAGCTTGGAGCGGCGCATTATGCTGTCAACATACAGTCTGTACGCTTTGTCGGAAGGTATTCTTCCGGCCGAGGTATGCGGCTGCTCAAGGAAGCCCATTTCCTCAAGATCGCTCATCTCGTTGCGTATAGTGGCGCTTGAAAGGCCAATGTCGGTGCTCTTTGCAATAGTTCTTGAGCCGACCGGAGACGCGGTGAGTATATAGTCGTCAATAATGGCCTGAAGTATCCGCAGCTTCCTTGCGTCAAGCTTCATTATCCACCGCCTCCTTCCGTCACGATACGCTGAGCTGCATGCTGTTAGCACTCTAATTAAGTGAGTGCTAATTCATGGTTAAAATATAGCACTCGCTTTTAGTATAGTCAAGGCACAAGGGCGTATCCTTTGTGACAAAACGGAAACATTAAATTGATGGAATTATTTGCGGCGGAACAATCCGCCGCCATGAGGCTGCGCTTAATCAAGCATCGCTTCCTTAATCCTCCATAAACGGCATTAAAGCAAGGTTTTCGATATCGAGCCCGCGTTCGTTAAGCCGTATGCCGTCATCTGTGCAGATGAGCAGTTCTTCTTTGTCAAGCTCCGCTATCGCCTTTGAAAACGCTTCGAATATGCTTTCGCCAAAGCGGCTTATAAACTCAGAGTCCTTGATGCCTTCTGTCTTTCTCAGCCCAAGCATAACACATTCGAACATCTCCTCAGCTCTTTCTATGCTCTTAGGCTCCTCGGCAAGCGGGCGCTTATCGTCTGAAATATCCGTCATATACGCCTCAAGCCCGCTTTTGTTTGCCCAGCGCAGCCATTTTCCGTCTATGCGCATGGCAGAGTGCGAATTAAGCCCAAGGCCCAGATATTCGCCATTGTTCCAATAATTAAGATTATGCTTTGAACGGTACCCGTCCTTTGCATAGTTCGATATCTCATATCTGTGGAAGCCAAGGCTTTCAAGCAGCTGCTTGCCCTGCGTATACATATCAAACGCTTCGTCCTCGCCCGGCAAAAGCGTGCCGCCGCCGTTTATATCAAAATACAGCGGAGTATCCTCTTCAACAATAAGCGAATAAGCCGATATATGTTCCACACCCGAGCCGGCGGCAAGCGCTATTGCCGCAAGAAAATCCTCCGTGCTCTGTTCCGGAAGGCCATACATAAGGTCGGCGTTTATGTTTGTAAAGCCGGCGTTTTTGGCCAGCTGCACGCTGCTTAAAAAATCATCGGCCGTGTGTATCCTGCCAAGCGCTTTCAATATCCTTGGGCTTACGCTCTGCAATCCAAGCGACAGCCTGTTTATGCCGCACATTCTGTATTCTTCAAGCTTCCATCGGTCAAGTGTGCCAGGATTAGCTTCTATGGTAAACTCGGCATCGTCCTTTATATCAAGCCTTTCCCTAAGCGAGGCAACTATGCGCATTATCTCGCCAAGCTCAAGCGTTGACGGCGTACCCCCGCCAATAAACACCGTATCGTATTCCCTATGCGGAAGCTCCCTCGCGCATATTTTAATCTCTTTAATAAGCGCGTCAACATATCTGCGCTTAACATCATTTGCGCACGGAAAAGAAACAAAGTCGCAATAGCGGCACTTTGAAACGCAAAAAGGTATGTGTATGTATATCCCTGCCATATCAGTTTATCTTAAGCACGCTCATAAAAGCTTCGCTCGGCAATGACACCGTGCCTATCTGGCGCATGCGTTTTTTGCCCTCCTTCTGCTTTTCAAGCAGCTTCTTCTTTCTTGTAATATCGCCGCCGTAACACTTTGCAAGCACATCCTTGCGCACGGCCCTTACGGTCTCCCTCGCTATTATCTTTCCGCCTATGGCTGCCTGTATGGGTATTTCAAACTGCTGCCTTGGTATTACCTCCTGAAGCTTCTCAGCAACAGCCCTTCCCTTGGAATACGCCTTATCCTTATGAACTATGGTAGAAAGAGCATCGCACATGTCGCCGTTAAGCAGAAAATCAAGCTTAACAAGCTCGCTTCTTGCGTATTCCTTAAGCTCATAGTCAAACGAAGCATAGCCGCGGCTCCTGGACTTCAGCTGATCGAAGAAGTCATATATTATCTCATTGAGCGGCAATTCATAGAATATGTTTACCCTGCCTTCTTCAATATACTTCATATCCTCAAACACGCCGCGCTTTTCCTGACAAAGCTCCATTATTGTGCCAACATATTCAGATGGAGACATTATCGTAGCCCTCACCATAGGCTCCTCCATATACGCTATTTCGGCAGCAGGAGGAAGGTTGGTCGGATTATCTATCATAAGCTCCTCGCCGTTAGTCTTTACTACTTTATATATAACGGAGGGCGAGGTTGTAACAAGGTCAAGGTCGAATTCCCTTTCGAGCCTTTCCTGTATTATCTCCATATGCAGCAGACCCAAAAAGCCGCACCTGAAGCCGAAGCCGAGCGCCATGGAGGTTTCAGGCTCGTATGAAAGCGATGCATCGTTGAGCAAAAGCTTGTCAAGCGCATCCTTAAGGTTTTCATAATCCGCACCGTCAGCCGGATATATGCCGCAGAACACCATAGGATTAGCCTGCTTATATCCGGGCAGGGGCTCTGCCGCCGGATTCTGGGCATCGGTTATGGTATCGCCTACCTTCGTTTCGCGAACATTCTTTATAGAGGCCGAAATATAGCCCACTTCGCCGGCCTCCAGCGCGTCTATCGGCTGAAGCGACGGCGAAAATACGCCCACTTCCGTTACCTCAAATTCATTGCCTGTGGCCATGTAGCGTATCCTCATGCCAGGCTTAACTATACCGTCCACCACGCGCACATAGCTGAGCGCTCCTTTATAGTTGTCATAAACGCTGTCGAATATAAGCGCCTTAAGCGGCCTGTTTATCTCTCCTTTAGGCGGCGGTACCATGTCAACTATAGCCGCAAGAACCTGCTCAACATTAAGTCCGGTCTTTGCGGAAATGCAGGGCGCATCCTCAGCCGGAAGGCCGATAACATCCTCTATCTCCTTTTTAGTATGCTCCGCGTCTGCACTTGGCAGATCGATCTTGTTTATAACAGGCACTATTTCAAGCGAGTTATCGAGCGCAAGGTATACGTTGGCAAGCGTCTGCGCCTCTATGCCCTGCGTTGCGTCAACAACAAGCACCGCACCCTCGCATGCGGCAAGGCTCCTTGACACCTCATAATTGAAGTCAACATGGCCCGGAGTGTCTATAAGGTTGAACATGTATCTTTTTCCGTCCTTATGCGTATAGAACATTCTGACGGCAGATGATTTTATGGTTATGCCGCGTTCGCGCTCTATGTCCATGTTGTCAAGGAGCTGAGCCTCCATATCGCGCAGGGCAACGGTATCGGTCATCTCTATCATTCTGTCGGCAAGCGTGGACTTGCCATGGTCAATGTGAGCAATTATGCAAAAGTTTCTTATCAGTTCACGCTCGTAAGCCATGCTTATCCCTCCAAGCAATATCTTGTAAAATAATACTTGATAAACAATCAAATTGCAAGAGCGCGGTAGGTATGATAAAGTAAGTTTATATAACCAAGGTTTAAGGAGGATAAGTTATGTTTTGCAGCCATTATGATATGCTTGAAAAGAGCCTTGTAAAGCGCGGCTTTATCGTACATCAGGCTAAGGATGTGAACGAGGCTAAGCAGCTTGCGTTTTCGCTTATAAAGCCGAATGAGTCCGTAGGCTTCGGCGGCTCAGTTACCGTGCAGAACGATCTTGATCTTTACAACGAGCTTGAAAAAAGGGGCAACCCCGTGTACTCCCACTGGTTTGCCGCAGACAGGAGCAAGGCGCAGGGCGAAGCCGGCAAGGCGGATTGGTATCTTGCATCAACAAACGCCATACTTGGCGATGGCAGGCTGATTAATATAGACGGAACCGGCAACAGGGTCGCCTCCATGATAATTGGGCCTGAAAAGGTCATGCTGTTTATAGGCAGGAACAAGTTTGTTGACGGCGGAATCGACGATGCCATAGAGCGCATAAAGCGCGAGACCTGCCCGCCGAACGCCAGGAGGTTAAAGCTTGACAAGCTGCCCTGCGGCATAACAGGGAAATGTGCCGACTGTCAAAGCGAGCAGCGCATGTGCCGCGTGACATCTATCATTGAATACCCCACGCGCGCGATAAAGGAATTTCATCTTGTGCTGATAGACGCGGAGCTTGGCAGGTGAGTCATTTTGCATATATGCTTCGCTGCGCGGACAATTCGCTATACTGCGGCTACAGCGTTGATCCCGTTGCCCGGGAAAAAGCGCATAATTCGGGAAAAGGCGCCAAATACACAAGGAGCCGCCTTCCGGTAACGCTCGTTTATTTTGAGAAATTCGACGACAAAAGCAGCGCATTAAAACGAGAAGCCTCATTAAAAAAGCTTACGCACAAGCAAAAAGAAGAACTGATACAGCAAAAATAGCTATCGGGCGGCAGCCCCGCCCGATTTGATTATTTCATGTTGCTATAAGACGTTTTTTTCTAAGCTCTCCTCCGGTTACAGGTGCGGCAGCTCCATGCCCCAAAGCTGCGCCGTACCCATAAGCTCAGCATAGAGCAAACCTAACGCAAACGCAATAAGCGCAATGTCGAACAATGAGGATTCTATGCTTTTATCCTTTCCCATTGCAAATAGTACTATCGGGCTGCCATGCTCGTAAATATTCCTATTGGTCAAGGCAAACGCCAACATTCCTGCCGTCATAAGATATGCAATAATGCTGAGCGCACAAAGCGGTATCGTCATGACGCGTATCCAGCCCAAAGCTATGCGCCCAACGATAATAATTCCAAGGAGCACGGTATAAAACTTGTTTATCTTATAAAACAAGCCGAGATCGTGTTTTGCGGCTATCGGTTCGTACCAAAGATATTTAACGAAACTGCCCTTCATGTTATAAGAATAGTCTTTTTTAACGACGCCATTGAGCTTTAGCCAGCATAGGAATCCTCCTCGCGCTACGGTATACATTATCACCGCTATAGCATTTAGCATGAGCATTACGAAATAATGCGTCGTCATGCTCCGTGCTTCACCCGATGTGCTTTCTGACGCGAATACAAGCAATATGCTTATTCCGATAAGCACCGTGCCCAGTATAATGGCTGCGGTCGTTACAAAATGGCCCAAATATTGCCCTATCCACGCCGCAACAATGTTGAACAAGCCTATGCCCATTATAAATGCGCCTATAAAGCCAAGCACTATCCATGCGCTGTTTGGAAAATCAAATACAATCATTGCCATGCACAGCAGCGCCATAGGAAAAAGCAGCGCCGCAATGCCAACGGCAACAAGTATGCCATAGCCTATCGGGTGAGCTTTCTTGAACGCCTCATCGGACTCAGCGCTAAAGAAATAAGCAGCGTTTTGTGGCATCTTCCTGTTGAACTTTGGCTTTATCATGCGCAGTTTCCCCCATAAAGGAATCTTCCTTATTACTATAGCACAAGCATTGGCGTGACTACAAGCGCACTATAAGGGCGGCGCAGTTTTTATGGAGGAACAAAGCGGAGCGATGCTCCGCCGAGAGTGTCAAAAAAGTGGCTGAACGCCACTTTTTCGAGTTTTCACAGGTTTTGCCTCTCGCATTAGCTCCCGGGCGGCAAAACCTGCAAGGTACGAAAACCTAAAGGTTTTCATCCGTTCTGACGTGCATGCCGTCAGAGCCGGAATTAGCTTAAGGGGCAGCAGCCCCTTAACAACCCCAGGGTTTATCGACAGGCTGAGCGGAGCGATGCTCCGCCCCGCTTCTGATAAAGCGAAAAATGCTTTTACTCTCTCTTCACCGCGTATGTGTTCGCGTCCTTAAGCATAACATCGTGTGCGCCGCCTTCCGTTATGCTGGCCGCTGAAACCAGCGTCAATCTCGCCTTTTCACGAAGCTCCGGTATAGTCAGCGCGCCGCAGTTGCACATTGTGGAACGCACCTTGCTCAGCGTTACTGTAACATTGTTATGCACGCTGCCCGCGTATGGAACGTATGAGTCGACACCTTCTTCAAAGGAAAGCTTGTTATCCCCTCCGCTGTAATAGCGCTGCCAGTTGCGTGCGCGCGCGGAGCCTTCGCCCCAGTATTCCTTCATGTAGTTGCCGTTTATCATTACCTTGGCGGAAGGGCTTTCGTCGCAGCGGGCAAAGTAGCGGCCGAGCATGCAGAAGTCCGCGCCCATAGCCAGAGCCAGCGTTATGTGGTAATCATGCACTATGCCCCCGTCGGCACATATGGGCACATAGACGCCTTTTTCCCTGAAATACTCGTCGCGTGCCTTGGCTACCTCCTGCACTGCTGTGGCTTGGCCCCTGCCTATGCCCTTGGTCTCCCTTGTTATGCATATTGAGCCGCCGCCTATGCCGACCTTAACAAAATCAGCTCCGGCATCGGCTAAAAACCTGAAGCCTTCTTTATCCACTACGTTCCCTGCGCCGACCTTTACCCTGTCGCCATATTTTGAGCGTATGAAGTCAAGCGTCCTCTTCTGCCACTCGCTAAAGCCTTCCGATGAATCTATGCACAGTATGTCGGCTCCGGCTTCGATAAGCGCGGGTACCCTTTCTTCATAGTCCCTTGTATTTATGCCTGCGCCCACAACGTAGCGCTTCTGCTTGTCAAGAAGCTCCATCGGGTTCCCTTTATGCGCGTCATAATCCTTGCGGAATACGAAGGCCACCATGTTGCCATCTTTTGTTATTACCGGAAGTGAATTCAGCTTGTGTTCCCAGATTATATCATTGGCTTCCTTAAGCGATACGCCCTCATAAGCATATACAAGCCGGTCTATAGGTGTCATAAACTCGGCGACCTTTGTAGCCGGATCCATGCGGCTTGGCCTGTAATCCCTGCTGGTTACGACGCCGAGCAGCTTACCCGTGGCCGAGCCGTCGTCTGTGACGGCAACGGTGGAATGGCCGGTACGCTCCTTGAGGGCCATTATATCGGCCATTGTTTTATCCGGCTTTATGGAGGAATCGCTCATGGCAAAGCCCGCCTTATACTTTTTGACCCTGCTTACCATCTCAGCCTGAGCTTCTATTGGCTGAGATACGAATATAAACGATATCCCGCCTTCCCTCGCGAGCGCAATGGCGAGCTTGTCGCCCGATACGGACTGCATCACGGCGCTTACAAGCGGAATATTCATGCTGAGCTCCGGTTCTTCGCCTGCCTTATAGCGGACTATTGGCGTTTTAAGCGATGTATTTGCCGGCGTGCATTGCGCGCTTGAGTAGCCAGGCACGAGCAAATACTCGCTAAAAGTATGTGACGGTGAATCAAAATAATATGCCATGATGTCTCCTTTCGGCAAAAAAACAGTTAAACTAAGCAGTTATAGCCCATATTGCTTAGCCAAGAAGCTTTCAACAAGGCTTTGAACCTCATTTAATACTTCAATATGCTTGTCTATGCTTAACGCATCAACGCTTTCGCAGCTCAGCTTCGTCACGCCGTCAACAGCCCCGGCAGAAAGCATGGCTTTAAGCGCGTTCCTTTCATCAAGCTCCGTAGGCACAACGTTTCTTCCTATCATCATCGAAACAACCGCCGCTATGCCCCAGCCCCACCAGTTTGATACTCCGGAGGCAAGCGTTATATCCGCTTTTTCAACGGCCGCTATGCTTTCGCCATGTTCAACAAGCTTCTCTGTTATATCCATGAGCTTGCCCGTGCCAAGCTCGTTGCCGCCATCGCCTATTGCTATGGTCGTTATTCCGCGCGCATGCAGCTTATCAAAAAGCATATCCGTATCGCAAAAAAGCCAGCCGTCTATTATCTTTCCCTTTGAAGTATGGCAGCTGCCGTCGGCAGCCTTTCCAGGCCTTTCTATTGAAATGACTGTGTCGATTTCAAGATCAAGCGCTCTGCCTTCACTCTCCTTTTCCAGCAGCAGCAGCTCGGCTTCGGGAGCCCTCAGCCTTGTTACAGCCGCAAGCTGCGGATAGCAGAGCTTATCCGTAGCTACAACAACGTTTTTGCCGGCCTCGCACAGCGCCCTCGCTATGTGCGCGGCGCCTATTGGGCCGTCCGTCTCGCAGCAGATGTGCCCGTCCTGAGCCTCAACAGGAAAGCCGGTTATTATAAGCACGTTGTTTGTAATCTCAAGCGCATGTCTAAGCGCGTCAACATCGGCTGCCGGAGCGTTTGAGCTAAAGCCCCTTCCCCCGTCGTCACGGCACATTATATCAAGCAGCCTTTTATATACACGATCCATATACCGACCCCATTCCGTATAATTCAACAGGATATATATTATCGTGAGTGAATAGAAGTGTCAATACGGCAAAAGAGCGGTTCATCGCCGCTCTTATGGTCTTCAATATGCTTTTCGTTGATTACTGCATATTGGAATTATTCATGTTGTTCTCGGCATAAGCGATCATGCGCTTTACCATTTCGCCGCCTATGGAGCCGGCCTGACGGGCGGTAATGTCGCCGTTGTAGCCCTGCTTCAGGTTAACGTTGAGAGAATTAGCAACCTCAGTTTTGAAGTTCTGCAGCTTCTTGCGGTTTTCCCTATTGCTTGCCATTTGTGTTTCACCTCCTTTTCATATTAGAAGTATCCGGATATCTTCAGATCATTTTGATCCTTTTGGCATATTTATTTGTTCATGTTGTTCTGGGCGTAAGCTATCATGCGCTTTACCATCTCGCCGCCTATGGAACCGGCCTGACGGGCGGTAAGGTCGCCGTTATAGCCTTCCTTCAGGTTCACATTAAGGGAATTGGCAACTTCCATCTTAAAGGAATCCATAGCCTTCTTTGACTCGGGAATGAGTACGCTGTTTCGTGACATTGTTTTCACCTCCTTGCTTGTCTGGCATTATGTTTTGCCGCAAAAGAGGAGTTTATGAGTGGTAAATATGAGAAGTATGGAGATAGTTTTACAGATTTGTTTTTGATTAGATTTACATATTATAGAATCATGCCTAAAGCTCAGTTTTGAGCTATCGAGTTTATTTTTTCGTCAGCCAGCTTTATGGCTTTTACCATTACAGGATCGTTCGGATCGTTTTTCAGAATAAGCTTTTCAGCCGCTTCCTTTGCCATGTTGAAGGCGCGCATATCGGCAGCAAAGGAGGATATGTTAAATTCGTCCGCGCCGTGCTGCCTTGCGCCAAGAAGCTCGCCAGGCCCGCGCATGGCAAGGTCGCGCTCTGCTATTTCAAAGCCGTCAGAGGTGTTAGAGAGTATGCTCAGCCTTTCCTTTGCCGTTTCGGCTCCGGATTCGCTGAGCAAAAAGCAATATGAGACCTTGCTGCCTCTGCCTACTCTTCCCCTTAGTTGATGCAGTTGTGCGAGGCCGAATCTATCTGCGTTTTCTATTACCATTATCGTTGCATTGGGCACATCGATGCCAACTTCTACAACGGTCGTTGAAACAAGCAGCTTCGTTTCGCCGGAGGCGAAGCGTTTTGCCCTGTTTTCCTTTTCCGCCGCGCTGAGCTTGCCGTGCATAAGCTCGATAGTCACATCAAGTTTTTTCGACAGCTCTTTATAAAGAGAATTCGCACTAAGCACGCCTTCAAGCGCCTCGCTTTCGTCAACGAGCGGACATACTGCATAAGCCTGAGCGCCAAGCTTCAGCTCGCGCTCTATGAATCTATACATGTCCTCCCTTTTTGACTGCGGAACAAGCTTTGTCGCAACCGGCTTCCTTCCGGGGGGAAGCTCATCTATTACGCTCAATTCAAGGTCGCCATACATTAAAAGAGAGAGCGTCCTCGGTATAGGCGTCGCGCTCATTATAATGGTGTCCGGATTTACCCCTTTTTCGCCTATGGCCGCCCTTTGGCGCACGCCAAAGCGATGCTGCTCGTCCGCAATGACAAGGCCAAGCCCTGCTATTTTGACATTTCCGCTTATTATCGCATGCGTGCCGCATATGGCTAAAGCCTCGCCGGAATCAAGCTTTTTAAGCGTATCGTCCTTTTCCTTTTTCTTCATGCTGCCTTTCAGCAGCACGGTTTTATCGCCAAAGAGTTTTTTCAGCGTTTCATAATGCTGGTTTGCAAGTATCTCAGTAGGCGCCATGAGCGCCGCGCTATACCCATTCTTTATGGCAATATACATGGCAAACAGTGCGCATATGGTCTTTCCGCTGCCTACGTCCCCTTGAATGAGCCTGTTCATCTGCATGTCCTTGCCCATGTCGCGCTCTATGTCCCGCATTGCTGCAAGCTGCGCGCCCGTCGGCTCAAACGGGATAAGCTCTAAAAACTCTTCAAGCATACCCTGTGTTGCAAACGCTATCCCGCCTGACGCTTCCCGTCTATGCCTCAATATGCTCAGCATCAGCGAAAACAGCAGCATATCCTCAAACGCTACCCTTTCAGCCGCCTTTTTAAGCTGGTCAAAGCGCTTTGGCCTATGCATAGCCTCAATAGCTTTGCCAAGCGGCATTAGCGAGTATTCTTCGATAAGGCTTGCAGGGAGGGTTTCCGTTATTTTGTCCTTATATGCTTCTGTTGCGGCTATGGCCGCATCCCTTATCACCTTTTGCGTCAAGCCGCTGCATGCGGGGTAGAGCGGCACTATGCCTGGAAGCTCGGCATATAACGCAGGATTCATTATCTTTTGCCCGCGGCGCTTATCTATCCTTCCGCAGGCATAATAGCTTTCACCTTCGATTATATCAGACGCCCTGTACGGCTGGTTGTACCACACGAGCTGCAGCTTAGCTGCGCCGTCTGTAGCCGCCACAGACGTTATAGTAAGCCCACCGCGCACGCGCACGCTTTTTGCCTTGGCAAGGATCGTTATCCTTACCGCCGCCATAGCGCCCTGCTCAGCCTCGGCCATAAACACGCTTTTTGTATAATCAATATAGCTCCTTGGCCAATAATGCAGTATATCCTCAACGGAAAAAAGGCCCAGCCGCGCGAAGCCTTCCGCACGGCGTGGGCCTATTCCTTTTATGCTCGTTATGGGAGCGCTTATCATCTTAGCCGGCTTACTCAACGGAGAAGTAGTAGTAATACAACGGCTGGCCGCCATACTGCACCGATATCTCCACATCGGGATATTTTGCGTTTACTGCGTCAGCCACGGCCTGTGCGTTGCTTTCGTCCGCACCCTCGCCATAGAATATGGTCGCCATAGCTTCTTCGTCTTTCTTGTCTATCATCTCGCAAAGCAGCGATACCGCGACCGCGTCAACGCTTGTGCCGACCTGGGTTATTGTATTGTCAAGAAGGCCGATTATGTCGCCCTGATTTATCTTTGTGCCATTGAACTGCGTATCCCTTACAGCATACGTTACCGAGCCGGAAAGCATGTTTTGTATAGCTGTGCTCATGCGCTCAACATTAGTGTCAACATCAACATCGTCGCTGTAGGCAAGCGCCGCGGATATGCCCTGCATCATCGTTTTTGTCGGAACAACTATAACGTTCCTGTCAACAAGCGCAGCTGCCTGCTGTGCCGCCATGATTATGTTTGAATTGTTAGGCAGCACGAATACGTTCCTTGCATTTGCCTTGCGAATCGCTTTGGCTATGCTTTCTATGCTCGGATTCATGGTCTGGCCGCCCTGTATAAGATGGTTTATGCCTATTGCCTTATAAACCTCATCAATACCATCGCTTATGCTTACGGCTACAACCGCATTCTCTTTCTCGTTGCGCTTTATTTCGTCCATAAGCTGGCGGTTCTGCTCACGCATGTTCTCTATCTTTATCCTGTCCACCTCTCCAAGCCTTAAAGCAAGCTGAATTATCTTGCCAGGGCAATTTGAGTGTACATGTACCTTTATAAAATCGCCGTCATGAGCAATAACCACAGAATCGCCTATCTTCATAAGCTTTTCGCGCAGCTTGTCCAGATCCGTCTCAGAGAACGACTCATCAAGATGTATTATGAAAAATTCCGTGCAATAGCCGAACTCTATATCGCCAAGTACCTCAAGATCCGCGCCTTCATCGCTTGATATCCTTGTGCTTTCCTCAGGCTGAGGTGCAATCACATACTCATCTACATCTTCGCCGTCAATAACCATCTTAAAGCCGCGAAGTATTGTGATAAGTCCCTTTCCGCCGGAGTCCACAACGCCGGCTTCCTTAAGAACAGGCAGAAGCTCAGGAGTAAGCCGCAGCGCTTCTTCGCCCTTTTCTATCATGATGTCGATGAGCTTATATAGATTCGCTCCGGTCTTTGCTTCCTCCGCCACAGCCTCCGCCATCATGCGCGCAACGGTAAGCATGGTGCCTTCCTTTGGCTTCATTACGGCTTTGTATGCAGCTTCGCTTCCCGCTGTAAGCGCAATGGAGAAATCCTCCGCAGTCATCTCTTCCTTTCCGGAAAGAGCGCGGGCAAAGCCCCTGAATATCTGCGAAAGTATCACGCCGGAGTTTCCGCGTGCGCCCTTCAGCGCGCCAAGTGATGCAGCCGATGCAACATCGCTTACAGAATCGCTTTTGCAGTTCTGTATCTCCCTTGCCGCGCTTTGCATTGTCATAGACATATTGGTTCCCGTATCGCCATCCGGCACGGGGAACACGTTGAGCGAGTCTATATACGCCCTGTTTTTTTCAAGCAGTGCAGCGCCTGTAAGGTACATATCCTTAAGCACAGCGCCGCAAATGGTCGTATTTTCCAATTCAGTCTCCTCCATGCTTCCTTGCTAATTCATTATCGCCAAGAAAGCGCACTCAGTTTCAGGCGCGTATACCTTCCACATGGATGTTCACGCTGCGTACTTTAAGTCCTGTCATCTCCTCCACACGATAGCGCACGTTGCCTATTGCGTTTTCGGCTACAGCCGTAAGGCTCGCGCCGTATATTATGGTCACATACAGGTCTATATCGATCTCATCGTTTTCTACGCAGCTCACCTTAACTCCGCGGCGCTGATTGTCGCCGCCGACCAGCTTCCATAGCTGATCGCCTGTAGTCTTGGCATGCATGCCTACGATACCGTAATTCTCACTGGCGGCATATCCCGCTATGGTTGCCACTATCTCATCGGGAATGGAAATGCTGCCAAGTTCGGTCTTAATGATTCCGGGCATTTAGCTTCCTCCTTTACAGGTTTTGATTAAAATATTGTAACGCATTTTTTCTATTATATCAAGCGGCCTTAGCCGCAATGCTGTGACGCAAATGTTAAATCGCACCATGCTTTTCTAATTCAAGCAAAAAAGCTTTTGCTTCAAGCCCTATCGCAAAACCGGTTAAGCTGCCCGATGCACCGATTACCCTGTGACACGGCGTCAATATCAATACCTGGTTATTGTGGCACGCAGCTCCGGCGGCTCTTGCGGCATGCGCATTGCCTGCGGCCAAGGCGAGCTGCTTATATGTACGCGTCTCTCCATACGGAATATTCCTCATTGCCCTAAAGCAGTTTATCTGCCACTGTGTGCCAGTATCCTCAATGGGAATATCAAAGCTCTTTCTATCCTTCGCAAAGTATTCAAAAAGCTCGGTTTCAAGCTTCATAATAAGCTCCGTGCGTGTTTGTGCTATATCTTGGGCGGGCTTGTTTTTGCCAAGATATATAAGCTTTCCATCATGCTCAACGGCATAGAGCATGCCTATGGCGGTCAAGATCGGGTAATAAAATAGCATATCCACGTTCCTTCTATGGCAATGATATGATATAATACCCCATGCAAACAATAAATGCAAATTCGGAGGTAGTTTATGCGACCCATCGAAGCAAAGGCCATCAGCGCCATTCGCGTGCTTTCGGCAGACACAGTTCAGAAGGCCAACAGCGGCCACCCCGGAATGCCCATAGGCGCAGCGCCTACAGCTTACGCCATATGGAGCGATATGCGCCATGACCCGAAGGATCCGGCTTGGTTTGGGAGAGACAGGTTCGTTCTTTCTTCCGGACATGCTTCAAGCCTGCTCTATTCCCTGCTGCATCTTTATGGTTACGGCATAACAATAGAGGATATGCAGAATTTCCGTCAGTTCGGCAGTCGCACGCCTGGCCACCCTGAATTTGGCCACACCGTCGCTGTAGAAGCTACCACAGGTCCTCTTGGGCAGGGCTTTGCAATGGCGGTCGGCATGGCTATGGCGGAAGCTCACATGGCAGCTATTTTTAATAAAGAAGGCTTCCCCGTTGTTGACAACTATACATATGTGCTTATGGGGGACGGCTGCATGATGGAGGGCGTTTCCTATGAAGCTGCAAGCCTTGCAGGCACGCAGAAGCTGAACAAGCTCATAGCCGTATATGACAGCAACCGCATAACCATAGAAGGTTCGACCGATATCACCTTTACCGAAAACGTAGCCGGCAGGTTCACGGCTATGGGCTGGCAGGTCATAGATGTTGAAAATGGCGAGGATACGGTATCCATATCCCTTGCGCTTGAGGAAGCAAGGATAGAGACTGAAAAGCCTTCGCTTATAATAGTGCATACCGACATCGCGCACGGCACGCTCAAGCAAGGCTCCGCCGCCGCACACGGCTCTCCGCTTGGGGAGGATGTTATTGCGGACATGCGCAAAAAATTAGGCTGGAAGAATCCTCCGTTTGATATTCCTGAAGATGTTTATGCTCACTTTGAGGCGCTTTCGCAGCGCGGCGTAAGAGCCCATAACGAATACAACGCCATGTTTGAAGCTTATAAGGAAGCTTATCCTGAGCTTGCGGCGAAGCTTGCAGCCTGGAGGAACGGCGATATACCCGAATCCCTGTCAAGCGATGAAGCCATGTTCGCTGCCGATGCGCCGAAGGCTACGCGCTCCTGTGGCGGAATTGTTTTGAACAGGCTCTTTGCAGCAATGCCCAACATGTTCGGCGGCAGCGCCGACCTTGCGCCTTCAAACAATACAGAGCTTAAAGGCACCCCATTTTTCAGCCCTGAGCAGCGCGAGGGCTGCAATATCCACTTTGGCGTGCGTGAGCTTGCCATGGCCTGCATATCAAACGGCATAGCGCTTTATGGCGGCTTAAGGGCGTTTTGCGCAACATTTTTTGTGTTCTCCGATTACATAAAGCCGGCGCTCAGGCTCAGCGCGCTTATGAAGCTGCCCGTAACATATATCTGCACGCATGACAGCATAGGCGTTGGTGAGGACGGGCCTACCCATCAGCCTATAGAGCAGCTTGCCGCGCTGCGTGCAACGCCTAACGTATATGTTTTCCGTCCGGCAGACCAGAAGGAGACGGCGTATTCCTATCTTGCCTCGCTTAAGCTGAGCGCACCCAGCGTTATGGCTCTATCGCGCCAGAACCTGCCTCAGCTTGCCGACACTTCTGATAAGGCCATGCTTGGCGGCTATATACTGCGCGATCCTAAGGGTACCGCAGACGTCATACTGATGGCCTCGGGCTCAGAGGTAGAGCTTATATACAAGGCAGCCGATATGCTTGCCGTGCGCGGCTACACCGCAAGGCTGGTATCCATTCCCTGTATGGAGCTGTTCAGGAGCCAGAGCAGGGAATACCAGGAAAGTGTGCTGCCCTCCGACATTCGTGCGCGCGTAAGCGTTGAAGCCGGCGCTACCCAGCCATGGGGCGCTTATGTCGGCCTTGACGGCGCAAGCGTCGGTCTGGATCATTTTGGCGCCTCCGCCAAGGCAAGCATATTGTTTGATAAATTCGGCATTACGGCGGAAGCCGTTGCCGAGGCCGCGCTGACGGTGATAGCTGCCAACAAATAAAGCGTATATTGTCAAGGAGCTGCTTTGATGAGCGGCTCCTTTTTTATACAGCTTGCGGACTTGCCGCTCTATTTCCGCTTAAAATAGACGATACCGGCCCGGAGGATTCCGAGTCGGTATCTATTGCAGGAAGGTATCACATACGGAAGAAGATCATCGCTTCCGATGATGATATGATAAGCCAAAAATGTGTCGTAGATAAGTACAATAAATGAACCTTCGGTATCGTGTTTGTGAATAAAGTTTGTATTGCGGCCAGCTTTGCAGTAAGGTGCATATCTGCACTATAGGCCCGAGTAGCTTTTTTGGTTTATCTTTTATCCGCAAAAAACGCCTGCATAAGGGCGGAACACTCCTCCTCCATTATACCGCCGTATGCGCGCACGGAGTTTATGAACACGCCGTCGCTTATATCCATCACGCTGCCCATGCAGCCGGTGCGGCTCTCATGCGCGCCAAATACGGTCTTTTTGAGCCTCGCGTTTATTATCGCCCCCGCGCACATCGCGCACGGCTCAACCGTTACATACAGCTCGCATTGGCTCAAGCCCCTTTTGCCCAGCTTTTTCGCCGCCTGCCGTATCGCTATAAGCTCGGCATGCGCTGTTGGGTCGTCAAGCGTCTCCGTCATATTATGCGCGCAAGCTACTATATCATCTCCATGCACAAGCACTGCGCCAACAGGCACTTCACCTTGCTGCATGGCCGCTTTTGCCTGCTCAAGCGCGATAAGCATGTATTCTATGTCCCTTTCAAGGCTCATGGCGTTCCCCCTTGCATTATTGTTTTTTGGTTCAGGCTTATGCTTGATTTTTATTTTACGCATGTTATTATATCATTATGGAAACGGAAAAAACAGCGCAAAAGAAGGAGCTGCCCTCCTTTATATACGGCGTTTTGCTGACGCTTGAATGTGCCATATGGGGCTTTTCAAACGCTTTTTCAAAGCTTGGCTTTGAGGCGATAACCCCTTTATGGGCTCTTGCAATGCGTTATCTTGTCTCCATAATACTCTTCCTTACATTCTTTGGCAAAAGGATAATTACGCGCTTTCAAAAAAGCGCTATCAAGCCCTGCCTTATTGTCAGCCTGTTTACTGCTGCGGCGTTTGTGCTTGGCTTTGTTGCGCTCGACAATACATCCGCAACTAACAGCGGCTTCCTTATGTCGCTTGCCGTTGTGTTCGTGCCTGTGCTCAGCGTGTTTGTATTAAAGACAAGATTTGAGTTTAAGTTTATAATTCCTGTCGCGATAGCTGCCGCAGGATTGTTCTTAATATGCGGCGGCAGGTTGGATTCGCTCTGCTTGGGCGACATTTTGGCCATATTATGCTCCTGCGCGTCTGCAATGATGCTTATATTCAGCGTTAAGTATCTCAGTAATGCTGATATAGAGCCGCTCGTGCTGTGCATAATACAGTGTGCAGTCTGCTTTGCAGTGTGCCTGCCGCTTGCGCTTATATTCGAACCGCTCCCTGATATTATCCATATGGCGCCCATAGGCTGGTACATGCTCGCAGTAATATCCGTCGGCGGCACATTTTTAGCGTATCTGTTCCAAAATATAGCTTTAAGCAGGGTGTCCCCCACGTTCGGCGCACTGGTATTCTGCACCGAGCCTATTTTTACTGCCATAACAGCATACTTTATGCTTGATGAAAGGATGGGCCTGTTAAGCATATCAGGCGCAATTCTTATAACCGTAGGCATTGTGCTGGCAAGCATATTCGACAGCAGGCGCGATAAAGGCTGATATTAAACCGTTCCCCCGTATTGCTTAAAATATAAAACAATGATACACTATGCCTAACGCATAGCTGATTCATAGTATTGGCTGCTATGCTCAGTTGCAGGAGGAGCTTCAGGCGATGGAACTTGAGAACACGACCGTTTACACAAGGGAACAGGTCTTGCGTTTCCAGCGCTTTGACGCGCGCATTTTTAAGGCGTTTCCTGCAGGCTCGCATATCATATTCGCGCTGCTGTTCATTTTGCTTGCGTGCGCACTGGCGTATTCCATAAATGCGCATAGGTGGCTGTTCACGGCTTTATTCGCCATCGCAATAGCGTTGCTGGGCAGGCGATATTATTTCCTCTATATAGCGCCGGCGCGAAAGTTCGATGATTCATCTTTTAAGGATTTGAAGCACAAATGCAGCTTTCGTGATTCCGGCGCAAAACTTGATGCGAACGGCAGCGAACAGGAGTTTTATTATGATAAGCTGCTCTGCGCGTACGAAACGCCAAACAAAGCGCAGGCGCTTATCGTGGACAAGTCCGGCTTCACTCAAGGGAACGCGGAGGAGCTGGCAGGGTTGCTCAAGCAAAAGCTTGGCAGCAGGTACTATACTACCATAAACAAATAAGAATATTTATTGAGGTGACATATTATGAGAAACGCATACGACATACTTGAAGAACGCGGCCTTGTCAAGCAGTGTTCTCACCCCGAAGAGCTTCATGAGCTTATGGGCAAGGAGAAGCTGACATTCTACATCGGCTTTGACCCGACGGCGGACAGTTTGCACATAGGCCACTATGTTGCGCTTATGACTATGGCGCACATGCAGCGCGCAGGACACAGGCCTATAGTGCTGCTCGGCGGCGGCACGGCATTTATAGGCGACCCCTCCGGAAAGACGGACATGCGCCGCATGATGACCACTGATGAGATAGACCACAACGCCGCCTGCTTCCAGAAGCAGATGTCCAGGGTTCTTAGCTTTGAAGGCGAAAATGCCGCGATAGTCGAAAACAACGCCAACTGGCTACGCTCGCTAAACTTTCTTGAGTTCATGCGCGATATAGGCTCCCTTTTCAGCGTAAACAGAATGCTTTCGGCCGATTGCTACAAGCTGCGTATGGAGCGCGGCCTTACATTTTTTGAAATGGGATACATGCTGATGCAGAGCTACGACTTCCTTATGCTGCACCAGAAATACGGCTGCGTGCTTGAAATGGGCGGCGACGACCAGTGGAGCAACATATTGAGCGGCGCAGACCTTATCAGGCGCAAGGAGCAGCATGCGGCGTTCGCCCTTACCACCGGGCTTCTCGCCACAAGCGAAGGCAAAAAGATGGGCAAAACCGAGAAGGGCGCGCTTTGGCTCGATCCTGAAAAGACCAGCGTGTTCGACTTCTACCAGTACTGGCGCAATGTTGACGATTCAGGCGTGGAAAACTGCCTTAAGATGCTCACGTTTATGCCTATAGACGAGATAAAGGCGATAACCGCGCCCACAGCCAACATAAACGAAGCCAAGAAGATACTTGCCTACACCCTTACTGCCCAGGTTCACGGCGAAGAAGCGGCAAAGAAGGCGCAGCAGGCTGCCGAGGCTCTGTTTGGCGGCGGCGGCGATATAGAGCATATGCCCACCATCAGGCTGAGCCAGGCTGAGATCGAGTCAACAGGCCTGCGCGTGACAGATCTGCTCGTGCTTGGCAAGCTTTGCACCAGCAAAAGCGATGCGCGCCGCACAATAGAAGGCGGCGGCGTACTTATGGACGATGTAAAGGTTACTGACGTTTACGCTGCGGCCGATCCCGCTGCCCTTGAAAACGGAATAATACTGAAAAAGGGCAAGAAGGGCTTCCTGCGCGTGCTTAAGGGCTGACGCCTATGAGGCCGTATAAAACAGTTCATATAGAAGCGAAAACGGAGCGGGTCATCAACCGCTCCCGCTTCATATCTCAGTGTTTTCCCGTAAAGACCGAGGAGGAAGCGCTATTGCGCCTTAGCGAAGTCAAAAAGCAATACCCCGACGCCACGCATGTTTGCTATGCATATAGGATAGGCGAAAACAGCGAAACGACCCGTTTCAGCGATGCCGGCGAGCCCTCCGGAACAGCCGGCATGCCCATACTCGAGGTGCTTAAGGCTAAGGGGCTTACATATGTTTTGTGTACAGTTACACGCTATTTTGGCGGCATACTGCTCGGCGCTGGGGGATTGGTCAGGGCTTATTCTTCAGGCGCGGCTGACGCTTCCGCCGCAGCAGGAGCGGATATGCATCTTCCGGGCGTGCTCATCAAGATGAAGTGCGATTATTCACGCTATGGCGCGATAGAAAGCCTTATGGCAAAATCAAACGCCAGCATTATAGATACGCAGTTTACGGACGAGGTACAGCTTAGCGTATCAGCGGCAAAGGAAGATGCAGACGCGATAATCAAAGCCGTTATCGAGCGCACAGACGGCCGCTGCAAGCCGGAGATAGCCGGCGAATGTGAGCTTGTTATACCCTGCTGAGGCCGCTTAATAATCCGGCGAATATTAACATAATGAAACTTATTGCCCTACGCTATGGCGTTTGGGCATGTTTTAAGTTATAATAAAAAATGTATCGGAGTGTTTTCCGGTAAGTTATGCTTATGAGGGTACATAAATGAAACTGACAAAACGGCTTTTTGCAATATTCACCGGAGTTATATGCCTTGTTGTTTCTTCGGCGGCTTTTGCGGCTTCTGTAAACATAACATCTACGCCCGGGGCCTTGCCTGCCGATGGCGGAAGCGTGCAGCTTTCCGTATCCATAACAAATGATTCCTCCTTTCCTATGGAGAACATAGCGATAACCAATAGCGGCAACAGGTTTTTTGAAACCTCCGGCGTTGTTATACAGCCTGGGGAGACTACAACGTTCAGCCAAACCGTATCCATACCGGCTTCAATGCTTGGCCAAGCAATAAGCTTTGATGTTTCATGGACGGAGAATGGCTCCCCCATGGCCTCAACGGCTACCGTTACAGTGTTGAACATAGGCGCAGCCGCATCAGAAGCCGCTTTGAACGTTTCCGTTAAGGCAAGCTCCTCGCAAGCTTCACGCGGCGAATCCATAACATTAACATACACCATAACCAACACGGGCATAACATCTATTTCCGGAGTATCGCTCACTGATAAGGAGATTGCCGGCCGCCAGCCGATGGTAAGCGGCATAACGGTCGATCCCGGTTCCCCATACACATTTACATATGAATACACAATGGGCTCTTCTACCGTTGTCAGCGCTCCGGTAGTAAGCTATACCGCCGCCGATGGTTCTACAGCTACAATAACCGGCGCGGAAAAGACGCTTGGCATGGTAAACTCCCGCATAAGCGTAAACGTAACGCAGGGACCGGCAACAGAAGAGGGCCAGACATTCACCATAGTGCTTACAAACAACGGCAATCAGCGCATAAGTAAAATTAGCTTAACCGATGAGCTTGGCAATGCTGTATCCTCGAGCCAGTTCAGCCTTGCTATAGGCGAAAGCCAGACGTTCACCTATACCGTGGCTACGAGCGAAGCAAGAAACGTTGTGTTCAATATAGAGGGTATAGACGCTACCAACACAAAGTACTCCGACCATACGGAGACATATATAGTAAGAAAGTACATCGATCCTTCTTTGATAGGTATGTCCTTCTCCGCCGAAGTTGCATCTCCGCTTGATGCCTCCGGTTCCATAAGCTTAAACTTTATAGTTGAAAACACCGGCAATATGGAAATGAAGAATCTCAAGCTGAGCGAAGCTGAGTACGGGGTCCTTTATATGCTCGACACTTTGCCGCAGGGCTCGCAGACAATAAATCAAAAGATGAGCGTAGGCTCGCCAAGGGATCTTGCGTTTATGCTTGAAATAGAGGATCCTTCCGGCAATGTATACAGCTACAATGCTTATATAAAGGCCGATTATGTTGGTGTGGAAAGCCAGCCTGTGGAAACGCCGCAGGAAAGTACGGAAGAAGACGTTCTAAGCGAGGTCGGCAGCTCCATATCTTCCGCTTTGCGTACCGTGCTTATAGTGCTTATAATACTTACAGTGATTGCCGGAATAGTACTCATTATACTTGACCATCAGGAAAAGGAAGAGCGCAAGCGCATAGCCCAGCGCAGAGCTCAGCGCGAGCGCATGCTCAAAGCTCAGCTTGAGCAGGAGGCCAAGCGTCAAGCCGCAATGCATTCGCATATGGCCAATGCAGATGGTTGGCAAAGCGCAGGCGACACACGCATCTCTTCCGGAAGAACAAGTGCCAACAAGGACATTCCTTCCGGCGATACCCGTATCCGCTGATCTTACACAGCGCATAATGCATTATTTAAGAGCCTTTAACGGCTCTTTTTCTTTGTTAATTAGTTGTATATACCAATGCGTTATTTGCTAATTTTTTATAAAGTATATCTATTGCATATTATCGGTATATAAGGCGTTTTTGAAGGATGCTCTTATTTGATTAAGGCATACTTTTTAAGCCTGTAATTGGCAAATAAAGGCTCTGTCAGTGGCATGTCTTGGATTGTTACGCTGTTCAACCTGAATTTTTATCTATTATAAACAAAAATTTTTTGTCACTGTGTGTTTACATTTCGTTTAGACTTTGCTAAAATAGTGACATCGAAATTAAGATAATGTTAAAAATGC
>SAMEA3663267__coassemble_123_pt1 | contig 26535 bp, 23 predicted proteins | sample SAMEA3663267__metabat2_low_PE_012 | metagenome-assembled genome bin SAMEA3663267 (sample SAMEA3663267) | pig gut metagenome | biome: pig gut; feature: pig-associated habitat; material: faeces | place: China | collected 2013
GAACGGATGAAAACCCAAAGGTTTTCGTACCTTGCGGGTTTTGCCGCCCGGGAGCTAATGCGAGAGGCAAAACCCGTGAAAACTCGAAAAAGTGGCGTTCAGCCACTTTTTCGACACTCTCAAAGCTCCCTTTAAGGAGCTTTTATGCCTTAACGGGTCATGTTCAGCCTGCAAGGCCCGCCTTTTGTCAAACAGACTGCCTGAGCTTATCAACAAGGTCAAGCTGCTCCCACGGCATTGAAGGGTCGCCAAAGTGGCCGTATGCCGCCGTGCGGCGATATATGGGCCTTCTCAGGTCAAGCGCGCGTATTATGGCTTCCGGCCTGAGGTCAAAGCTTAAGCGCACCGCCTTGAGCAGCTTATCGTCCGCTACCTTGCCCGTGCCGAACGTATCTATGTTGACCGAAACAGGCTCCGCCACGCCTATGGCGTAAGCAAGCTGTATCTCGCAGCGCCTTGCAAGGCCCGAGGCCACTATGTTCTTGGCTATGTAGCGCGCGGCGTACGCGGCGCTCCTGTCCACCTTTGTCGGGTCCTTGCCGGAGAAGGCCCCGCCGCCGTGGCGCGCAAAGCCGCCGTAGGTATCAACTATTATCTTGCGTCCGGTAAGCCCGCTGTCGCCATGCGGCCCGCCTATGACGAAGCGCCCCGTGGGGTTGACAAGTATGCGGGTATCCTTGCTCAAAAGCTCCTTGGGTATCACCTTTTCTATCACCTCAGCCCTCACGGCCTCGGTAAGCGCAGCCTGAGCTATGTCCTCGCTGTGCTGCGTGGATACGACTATCGTATCTATGCCTACGGGAACGTCGTTTTCATATACCACGCTCACCTGGGCCTTGCCGTCCGGCTTTATAAAGGCGGCGCCGCCCTTCCTGTATGCGGCAAGCCTTCTTGTAAGCGCATGCGCAAGGTATATGGGCAGGGGCATGTATTCCTTTGTTTCATCTGTGGCATAACCGAACATCATGCCCTGATCGCCCGCGCCCGTGGCCATATCGGTCTCTATGCCCTCCTTTACCTCAAGCGACCTGTCAACACCCATTGCTATATCGCTCGACTGCTTGCCAAGCGATACGAGCACGGCGCAGCTGTCCGCGCAAAAGCCAAGGCTGTTGTCCGTATAGCCCACGTCGTGTATCGCCTTTCTTACCAGTGGCGCTATATCCACCTGCGCCTTTGACGTTATCTCGCCCATAACAAGCACAAGCCCCGTTGTGGCGGCACATTCGCATGCCACGCGGGAATACGGGTCCTGCGCTATATAGGCGTCCAGCACGCTGTCGCTCAATATGTCGCAAAGCTTGTCCGGATGTCCCTCGGTAACGGATTCGGATGTGAATATCCTCTTCATAGTCGAATTCATAATAAAAAACCTCCGTTTCGTATGTTATGCCCACCGGTTGTGGCTGTTCGCGGAGGCTTGCGCTTTGTCTGCTATAAAACAAAACGCCCCGCGAAAAACGAGACGAAGGATTATGATCGCTCATCTTTCGGCAAATGCCGCAGGAATTGGCACCTTGCGCACCGCGCAGGTTGCCGGGTTTCATAGGGCCTGTCCCTCAACCACTCTTGATAAGGCATATATTATCAATTTGCGTAGGATATGATATCACTGCTCACGCATGCTTGTCAATAGGCAAAATGCATCTTATGAGAGTGTCGAAAAAGTGGCTGAACGCCGCTTTTTCGAGCTTTCACGGGTTTCGCCTATAGCTCACGCTCCCGGACGGCAAAACCCGCTAAGTACGAAAACCTTTGGGTTTTCATACCTTGCTGACAAAACAATAGCATGTTCGCCTCATAGCGCATACTTTGTACTGGGCGGATAAAACATGCGCAGGAAAGGAAGGAACAGTATGGGTCTGGCTAACTTCCCTTCGCCCGAAATAGCCATCAAATGCGGCATAGTGGTTATACCGGAGCCCTGTCCCGAGCCGGTATGCGTCACAATGAACGGCTGCGAAAGCACGCTGGAATTTGACGCAGGCTATATCTCTCTCAACTCGCTTGGGCGCATACTCAAGGCAGACGTTACGCTTATGAACGTATGCCCAAACAGGCGCGTTGCTTTGGCGGCGATTCTTAGCGAGCTTGACTGCGAGGGACACGAGTATCAGCGCGGAATAAAGATACTCACCATACCCGCGCATGATTCGGGACGCTGCGCAGATGTTACCGTAAGATGCATTAGATTTGTGCTGCCGGAAGAGCTTAGCCCGCATGGCGGCAGCGGAATGTGCCACGAGCGCAGCTTCCGTTTGCGCTTTATAGCGAATTACATCGATTTGGGCTTTGAATGTTGCACATTAGACTAAATTGAATTGCCGATGGCTTTTTCCCGAAGCCTTTCGGGGAAAAGTTATCCACATTATCCTCAGACTTATCCACAGCCATGCCCAGAGCAGGCGTATATTTGTGTGGATAAGCTGTGATGTGGGCAAATATAACAGCATAATGCAAGCGCGAAGCGACAAAATTGTTCATTTATTTGCGCAGCCCGGCGTCGCATGACCTGCAAAGCAAAAAGGCGGCTGATTGCCGCCCCAGAGTTTCAAAAAAGTGGCTGAACGCCACTTTTTTCGATACGTCAGTATTGATAGGCGCGGCTCAGCTCAACGCAACAACTATTATCACTATGAACAATAGGGTCGTAAGTATAGCGCCGGTTATTATGCCGGCTATTGAAAGCTTACGGCCAGTATTCACCTTTTTGCTGGTGTTGCCTATAATGGTCCTTGCCTTGTTGGCTTTGCACAGGCCGATAATTGAGAATATCACGCCCAGAATACTTAAATAGAACGTGCATGCAAAGGAAAGGCCGAGTATTCCCCAAACAAGCGCGGGGGTAGTGCTGCCCATAGGCCCTTCATAGGATGAAACGTTGGAAACATTTGCCTCCTGACCGGAGATCACCATTCCGCATTGCGGGCATACCCTCTGGTTGTCGTTTATAAACGCACCACATCTTTGACAAAACATTGTTATAAGCTCCTTTCTTGCTGCTTAAAATTAAATATTATAAGTATCCTTAAGGAATTGCAGTATCGCCTCATCATAAGCCGCGGTATTGTTTACCCTTATGCGGGAATGGCCGCCCTTGTCAAACCAGACGAGCCTCTTCTTTGGCGATGGGCACAGCTCGTATAGCTCCTCAGCCTTTTCAGGCGTCGAAAACAAATCCTCGCGGCTATGCAGGAAAAGTATAGGCTTGCGCATGCTTTTTATTCTTTTAACAGGCCCGTCCGTTACCACGTTTGCGCCGCACATTATCCTTATCCAAAGCATCGTCTCCATAAGGAAGGGGAATATCGGCCTGTGGTCAAGCTGCATATGCCTGCGCGTGGACTCACAAAACGTAGTATACATGCCCTCCGCAGCCATGCCGCAAACATAGTCGGGAGAATCCCTGCTGGTGATGCTGAACAGCGCCGTTGACGAGCCTATGCATATGCCGTGCAGGAATACGCTTTTGTTGTTCAGCTCGTCATGCAGCAGCCTTGCCCATTGCAATATGTCCCTGTATTCCTTATAGCCAAGGCAGTTGCAGCGGCCCTCCGACCTGCCGTGGGCGCGGGCATCTATGGTAAGCACGTTGTAGCCCGCACGCCTGTATACATCGGCAAAGTAATAGCCGTAATAGCAGGCCTCCATGCGTCCGCCTATTATTATAGCAGCTTTATCGTTGCCGAAGTTGAAGTATTCGCCAAACAGATGTAAAGAATCGCTGTACACATCAACGCTTTTGCGCGCCGCGTCCCACTTTTTGCCCCATTCAAGGCCGGTATCATACATGCTTACAAGCTCGTTATCCTCCGGCATGCTGCATTGCCTATCCCACTTTTCATGCTTATCACGTACCAGCAGCACCTTGAATATTATGCCGGACAAAAGGAGCGTTGGCAGCACGCCAAGCAGAAGCACGCCCGCCAGGCACAGCAGAATTATTGTACTTACGCCCATGTTTTACCTCCCTCCCTTAAAAGCATAGCTGCGTGAGCCGCTGTGCTTACGCTATGCCGAGTATCAGGTCATATATGCCCTGGCCGCCGCCTAAAGCGCTGCACTCAAGCAAAGGATAAACCTCGTTTATGCGTTCTGCAAGCTCGTCTGCATCTATGCTTGCGTTGCGGCCAATGCATATCATGCACACGTCCTTGTCGTCAACGCCGTCAATGCTTTCAAGCGCGCTCAGCACAGCCTGCATCATGTCGGCGGAGGCCGCGCTCGCGCTGCCGTCAACAAAGGCTATCCATTCACCCGCGCTGCACCTTATGCCGCCCTTTTCAAAATCGCGCACGGCTTTTGATACAGCTATGGTCGATATGCTGCCTATCCCGCCTTCCATCTTGCTTATTCTAAGCTCGGCGTCGTTGCAGTCCGGAATATCCATTGCCAATGCATAGTAGCCTTCCATAACGCTTCTTGAGCGCAGTATGCGCACATTCTTTGCCCCCGTCAGCCTGACGGCCTGCTCGGCGGCCATTATTATGTTTGGATTGTTCGGCAGTATCACTATGTTGTCGGCGTTCAGCTTTTCTATGGCCTCCACAAACTCCTGCGCTGACGTGTTCATAGTCTCCCCGCCGTCGAGTATACAGTCGCACCCAAACTCCTTAAGCTGTGCCGCCATGCCATTTCCGTTTGCAACGGTTATAACGGCAAGCGGCTTGCGCTCGTTTTTTGCCGCGCCGAGCATCATTGCTCGTTTTTCTTCAGCCTCGGCCGTCGCTGCGGCACTCTCCTTATCGCGCAGGTATTCGCTGTGCTGCAAGCACATGTTTTCAAGCTTAAACGATAAAAACTCGCCGTACTTCTGCGCATATGCCATCACCGGCGCGGGCTTCTTTGTATGTATATGCACCTTTATGCGGCCGTCAGCCTCCACCAGTGCCAGCGAATCGCCAAGCCGCTGCAATTCATGCTTAAACCTTGCAATATCAAAGTCCTGGCAGTAAGCGCCGCCGTTCATTCTTTGCAGTATGAACTCCGTGCAATAACCCTTGTCGAACACCGAATCCGCGTTGAAAAGGCTGAAATCGGCCTCCGGCTGGCCGGCTGCCTGCTCTTTGGCTTGTTCGGCATGCGTCTGAGGCTCCTCGCCCCTAAGATACATAAGCATGCCTTCTATTATGGTTATGTAGCCCTTGCCGCCGCTGTCTATCACGCCCGCTTCGCCAAGCACGGGCAGCATTTCGGGCGTTTTTTCAAGCACCACCTTCATGGCCGTTATGTAGTCCTCAAGCAGGGCTTCAATCGTATTGTCCCTTACTTTTTTTCTTCGCACAGCCTCTATGCCCTCGCGTGCGACGGTGAGCATGGTGCCTTCAACGGGGCTTATCACGGATTCATACGCCACCTTATAGCCGCGTATGAAAGCGTTGCGCAGCATGGTATGATTAGCGTCATCCGTTTGCGAAAGCTCAAGATATACGCCCCTGAATATTTGAGAAAGTATCACGCCGGAATTGCCCCTTGCCCCAAGCAGCATGCCGCGGCTCAGGTCCCTGAGGTACTCGTTTAGGTTTTCGTCCGAACAGGCGCAGCGTATGCCGTTTTCAAGCGTAAGCCGCATGTTTGAGCCCGTATCGCCATCTGCCACGGGAAAAACATTCAGGCGGTTGATCTCCTTTTCAGCCGCAGTTATGTTCTTCAGGCCGTTGCGGAGCATCTTTTCAAAAAGCTCTCCGTCTATCTTCTTAATGCTCATAGCTTGTAACCTGTAGATCCTTATCCTTTATTCCCATTTTTACTATGCTCTCAGGCAGCATAAATGTAAGTATCAGCGCCGCCAGCGCTCCCGCGGCGGATACAAGCGTCATATAACCCATTGCGGAAGAAGCCGCGCCTTCACTACCCTTAAGCGCCGTAAGCACCAGCCCCGTTGCAATGCCCGTGGTCGCGCCGGAGAAGAGGCCCTGTATTGCAAAATACATTGCCGAATTGGTAACGCCTGTCTTCTTCTCCTCATCTGCCGCCAGCTGGGACGGTACCGAGTACGTCACCGCAAACAGCGCGCCTATTGAGAAGGAGCAGAGCAGGCCCGTGGGTATTTCAAGCATTTTTTTGATATTATCTGCTTGTCCGGCAGCTATGTAGAGCATCAGCATGCATGCGGAGTATGCTATCAATATATATCTGAACGCAAAGCCGAAGCCCTTTTTCTTGAGTATATGGTTATACAATATAAGCGTTAACGGCACGGGTAAGAACGCGCATATCATCACCCTTATCATGCTCATGCCGACAAAGGAGAAGTATTCGTTTATGCCGCTTAAAAACAGCTGCACACCGAATGTCATAAACGAATATACCAGCATCCATTTTATAAAGACCCTGTTGCGCATCGTATATTTGAGCGATTCGACAAGGCGCACCGATTTGGTGCTCCCCTCCGCAGCGTCACCCTCCAGCGTGGATTTTTCCTTTATCATGAATAGCGGTATCATCATGGTCAGCGCCAGCGGCAGCACTATAAGCGACACAAGGCGTATATTCATGCTGTTCAGCATCATGCGCACCGCAACATAACCCAGTATGAAGTAAACTATATCGAACACGGACTTTGTGTTGGATAGCATATTGCGCTCTTCCTCGCTCTCCACTATCTCGGTAAACGTGGCGTAATAGGTCACCATAGTCAAGGTGTAGGAGCTATAGAATACGCAAAGCAGCACGCCGTAATATATGGTGTTCACAAGCGTTGCCGAACTTGGGTCGGGTATGACGAGGAAGAGGAGATAAGCTATTAACATAGGCGCCATGCCCAACAGTATGGCCGGACGGCGTCGCCCCCATTTGCTCTTAAGCTGATCGGTAAACGAAGCCATGGGTATATCTATAACGCCGTCAACTATTTTTGCAATCAACACGAACGCCGCCCACACCGCGGCAATAACAAGGTCATGCTGCACATATGTTTGATATGGTATGGCAGCCTTGCCAAAGCCGCCCACAAGCAGGGCGCTGCATATGTAGGAGCCGATCATAAGGTTGAGCATGTTCACGCCCATGCCGCCCGCAGCATACAGTATAAGCTGCCATTTGCGGTGTATCTTGTTCATCCTGCTATTCCCCTTTAGCCGCTTTTTCAAGAATTGCGCGTTCCACGGAAAGGTCGTGGCTTATCTCCTTGCCCATATAATATGACGACATCAGGCCCGGCCCTATGTTTATGCCGCAGGCAGGGAAAACATCGTTTATGTATACCGCCTTGGGGTGGAACGTATCCTCTATCATTTTCTTATAGATCTCCGCCTGAGGGAGCCTGTTCGTCTGCGCTATGAATATTATCTGCTCCTCGGGCTCCGTTATGGTGTTGGCCATGTAGTCAATAAGCACGTCAAGCGCAAGCTTTGTCCCCTTCACCTTTGTCAAAACGGTGGTGAGGCCGTTTGAGTCGCACTCGCCTATTGCCTTTATGCCGGCAAGCATGCCGAAAAAGGCCTTTGCGTGCGTAAGCCGCCCCTTTTTAGCCACGAAAGCAAGGTCGTCCATATAACCCGCCTGATGGAAGCGGCTCCTGTTAGCCTCTATATATTCGGCGGTCTCGTCAAGCGTTTTGCCGGCGCTGCGCTGCATCGAGGCATGTATAGTGAGCAGCCCGAAGCCCGGGCCATAGCGCAGGGTATCTATGCAGCGTATATTGACATCGGGGTATTTTTCAAGGACTATCTTGCGCGCGCTGCACATGAAGTTGTATGTGCCGCTTATGCCGGAGGATAATGCCATGGCCAAAATATCGTGGCCCTGCGCGGCCTCGGCCTCAAACGCGGCGGCGAACTCCTCCACGTTTGCAGGAGAGGTGGAATAAGCCGTTGGGTTATTCTTCAGGTCCTTGTAAAACTGCTCTCTTGATATCTTTTCCCATTTCAGGAACGACAGCATCTCCACGCCGCCGGGAAAGATAAGGTGACCGTTTACGATCCTGATATCGTATTGCTGCTGGAACTCCTCGCTCAGGTCACAGCCCGCGTCTGCAATAATGGCGAAATAACTCATTCTCTGCTCCCTCTTTCTGATTATTCTTATAAATACCTTAATGATTGATTAATCCTCTTCCCAATTCTGCTTTTCAACAAAATTGCTTAGCTGCCGCTTTATCGCGTCCCCGCCGGCGATGAAGGTCATAGCGTGCGCTCCGCCGTTGTCAAGCTCTATCCATTGCTTGCTGCCGCCGCATTTTTCATAGCATTTTCGCCCACATTCTATGGGAACCGCCGCATCGTTTTTTTGATATATGAACAGCGTTGGTATGCTGTTGCTTTTAAGCTTTTCGCTGAAATCCTCATGCGCGTCCACGCCGAGCGCCAATCTGCCAAGCAGGGTGACTATCGGCAGCACTATGCGCCATGGCGTATGCCGTATTATGCATTGATGCTTGAACTGCTCGTACGGGCTGTCGTAGCCCGCGTCTATCACCGCCGCACGGACGCCGCCGTTTTGTATCAGCTCGGACGCTGCCGCCACCGTGGCTCCGCCCATTGATATGCCGTAAAGCAGCACCGGCGCTGCGCCCGTTTTATCCGCCGCCCATTTGAGCCACTCAACAAGGTCGTATCGTTCCCTAAGCCCAAGCGTGGTCGCCCCTCCTCCGCTTTTGCCATGCCCGCGCTGATACGGCATAAGCACGTTCCAGCCGCTTTCCCTGAAATAATGCAGCAGGCTGCAAAAGTTGTTCATGGGCGTTGAGCAATAGCCATGCAGAAATATGACCGTGCGCCTTTTATCAAGCCCGAGCCACTCGGCGGACAGCTCTACGCCGTCCCTTGCCTTTATATGCACCGTTTCCAGCGGCAAGCTGCGCGCGCAAGCCATATCGCTCAATATGCGCTCCTTAAACCTTGCATACGGCGCAGCGTCAAGCGCCCGTGGCCGCTCGTCAAAATCGGCCGGGTCGCGCCGCCTGAACGCATACCACGTCATGACAATTGCGGGCAGCAATTCGAATATGAGGAACAGCGCCAGTGCAGCGCACGCTATCTTCAATGCCACGCGGGTAGCTCCTCCTTCATAAGCAGTTTATCGCTTCCGCCGTCCCACAAATGGAAGTGCGCTAAAAGCGCATCCTCCGAGCGTACCGAAACGGGCGTTTTTTCAAAGCCCTTTATTCTATATACATGCTCATCCTGCGCCATAGCCCTTGGCTCCGCTTCAAAGCCAATGGCTATGGGGCTGTTTGATACGGCCGCGGCCGCCGCGCCGCCCGTATATGCAACGGATACGCAGGCTTTATTGCAGCTCAGCTTGCCGTCATGCCCTTTTTTGAATACAAGCTGCTTTTCGTCATAGCCGTATGTATCCTTCAAGCCGTGAAGCATCAGCCTTAACGCGCAATAATAGCCCATGCGCTCTTTCGGCTCCCTTATTCTTTTAAGCTCCCTGTTCAGGCGGGCATTGTCAAACGCATCAATGCCGGCCTCATAAGGAATATGCATCAGGTACACCTCCGCAAGCCTGCGGCTGCGCCACAGCCTGCGCGCCTGCTCCTCCTGCTCGCTCCATTTTGTCCCCATAACGCACTCGTAGGCAAAATGCTCGCAGTTGTTGTGTATAATGTCGTATCCGGCCTCGCCAATTCTTTGGCGCGCAAGCGCTATGCTTTTCTTGCGGCTTATCCTTTTTAACCGCTCGGCAGGCGATAGCTGCGCCGCCTCGGCAAAGCCGCCGCATGAAAAGGTCTGTATATCCGTTGCGCATACGCGTATATCGTCCGCAGCGGCGCCTGGCTCAAGCCCGGGCGGCATGCCGAACTGTATCACCTCGCCGTCGCTTACATACACCCCGTAATGCCAGAGCATGCCTCTCCTTACCCTGACCATATCGCCCGGGCGGAGCCTTGTAGCCTGCCATCTCATTTGTTGGCCTTTTCTATATAATCCACCACGTCCCTCAGCGTTTTGAAATCCGCCATGCCGACGTTGCCAAAGCGCATGTGAAAGCTTTCCTCTATTGCTATGACCGTATAGAGCATGGCAACCGATGAAAAGCCCAGGTCCTCGATCAGCCTTGAATCCTCCGTGCAGCTCTCCACAAGCTTCGGATCCGTCATGTTGGCCGCAAGCAGCATTTCCTTCAAGCGTGCAATTATCTCGCTGCGTTCCATTTGTCTGATACCGTGCTTCCGCCTTGCAAAAGCGTCCCTTTCTTAAGTATGGCAGCCCTTCGCCCTTCTGCGGGCGGCAGGCCGGTTATTTATCCAGCTTGTAGCGCACTATCTTCATGCTGGGCGTGCGGGCAAAGTCGCTTTCGCGTATGGTGATCCTCTCTACCCTTGCATACGCCGGCTGCTTTGCGTTTACCTCCCACAGCGCGTCAAGCATGACCTGCTTAACATCGCCGGCGTTTAGCGCCGCAAGCTCCGACGCGCGGGGAACGACCTCCAGCGCAAGTATGTGGCGCCCCTGCTCGGTAACGGCTTCAAACACCTGAGAATCCTGTATGAACGGCAGCGTGTTGAACTGCGCCTCAAGCTCGGCGGGGGAGACGTTTTCGCCGTTTGAAAGCGCTATAACGTCCTTTGACCTGCCCGTTATGTACAGATAGCCTTCCTCGTCGATATGGCCAAGGTCGCCTGTATGGAACCAGCCGTCCTCCCAGGCATTTTCGTCAGGCTCGCCTATATAATCGTCCATCATGTTGGCGCCGCGCAGCAGCAGCTCGCCGTTGACAAACTTAAGCTCCTGATTGGGATACGGTATGCCTACGGATTCGGGCTTGCGCTCAGGCTCCGGATTGCCGGAAACAAGGTTTGCCGACTCCGTAAGGCCATAGCCGGGCAGCAGCGCTATGCCCATCTTCCTATACTCAGCAATAAGATAGGGCGGCACGGGCGCGGCGCCGCAGATCATGTACTTCATATCCGCGCCAAGCATGTTCCTGCCAAACTGGCGGGAAAGCCCGAGCGCCATCTCCGCAAGCGCGGGAACGGCCACAAGCACGGTGGGCTTGAACGTGGCTATATCGCGGAACATATCCTTGTTGTTCTGGCATATAAACAGCGTGCTTCCGGTATAAAGCGAGGTGAGCAGGTTGCGTATAAGCCCGAACACATGCGAAAGCGGCAGCACAAGAATATACCTTTGCCCAAACACGTCCTTATAGCCATAGCAGCCGTTCACTACGCCCTGCATAACGGCGCGGTGGCTGAGCAGCGCACCCTTGCTCCTGCCCGATGTGCCGCCGGTGAACATGACCACGCACGGATCCTCGGGCTTAACATCATATATGGGCGTTGCGGCGTCCGCGCAAAGCTCTGCGCAAAGCAGCGGCACCTCCGGCAGCTTTGCCCTGACAAGGGCCGTCTTTTCCTCAAGCTGCTTTTGATATACCAAAGCCTTTAGGCTGAACTTCATGCAGCAGCCGAACACGGCGCCGGCGTCAAGCTGAGCAGGCAGTACCACGGCCGTGCAGCCGAAGGTGGTTATTGCTATGAATGTCTTAACGAAATCATAGGAGTTGGCGGCAAGTATCCCTACGCGCTCCCGCGGCTTTAAGCCGGCGTCCTTCAATACCGTGCGGTAATGCGCCGCGCCGGCATCTATATTGGCAAAGGTGTATTCGCGGCCGGCATAGGCTATTGCGTTATCGTCTGCGTATTCATCGGCGCAGCGCTTCCACATGGCGCTCAATGTGCCGTAATCGCGTATCCTTTCAAGCGTGGCCTTATCGGTATACCTGCCGAACAGCTCGTTGACCTTGTCCATTTTGTCGTTTCTCCTTCCAGTTATTTCTTTATCCGCCTATATGCAAAGCTCCCTGAGCTTTTCTTCTTTTTCACTAAGCCTTGATGAAGCGGCGTTTATCTGATCGAACGAGGGCAGCCTGCCGCTTTCCGCATCCACGCGTACAGGCTCGCCTATGGCTATCGTCATGCGGCTGTACCAATGCTTTTTCGGCTTCAAATACAGCGGCACTATCGGGGTATTGCTTTTGAGCGCCATAAGCACCATTCCGGATTTGAAGGTTGAAAGTCCCCCTTCGTCAACGTTTATACGCCCCTCCGGAAACATGCACACAAGCTCGCCGTTTTCAAGATGCCCCGTTATCTGCCTGAATGAATCTATGCCGAAATTCTCGCGGTCTATGGGTATACAGTGGAACCATTTGAAGAATATTTTTGTGCTGCGCTTGTTTTCAAACTCCTTAAGGCATATAAAATGATGCCGCCTGTACCATATGGCCGCCATTATGGCTATAGGGTCAGCAAAGCTGACATGATTTGATATCACCAGCGCTCCGCCGCGGATATGCTCCCTGGCGGCTTCGTTTTCGTATAAAATGCGCGGTCTCAGCCATAGCAGCACGGGAATTGCGGCCGTAGCTTTTGCAAAGTCATACATGAAATACCCGCGCGGTTCATGCGGACGCTTTTCCTTCTCCGCGTTCATCTAAAAGTCCCCCAAGTTCTATAATGCGCGTACGCATGGCCTCCGCCACAAGCTGTATGTTCTCCCTGTCAGAAAGCTTTGGATCGGCATAGTCCGAAGCCTTGATGGGCGCGCCGATCATTATCCTTGCGCGCTTTTTGTTAAAGTAGCTGCCGTTGGTATACACGGGTATCACCTGCGCGCCTGTTGAAAGCGCCAGATAGGCGGCCCCTGTCTTAAACGGCAGCGGGCGCGCTTCACCCGCCCTCGGCAAGCGCCCCTCCGGAAATATGCCCACTATGCCGCCGCTTTGCACAATCTCCTCCGATATGGCTATGCAGCCTATATCGTGCGAATCCCTGTTGACATATATGCCGCCAAGCAGCCTCAGCAGCGTGCCGAGCAGAGGCTTGCGGAACATCACCTCCGCTATCTGAAAGCGCAGCGTCCTGCTCCAAAATGCGAACATGAGCACAACATAATCAAATACCGAGGTATGGTTGCATATCACTATGGCGGGCCCGCGTATGCCTCGCCCCTGGCGCTGCCTGTCCTCATAATACGTTTTTGTACGGAAGCAGAAAAACTGCGCCGGCCAACCCGTTATCTTGACAAAAGCGTTCCAGAATCCTATCATAGCCGCTCACCGTCCGCATTGCGTATATATTCGGCTATCTCGGCGGGCGTGCTTGGCGCGTGGCCGGCATTATCCGGCAGCACCAGAACGTCAAACTCCTCCTGCAATTTGGAAAGCATGGCAAAATAGTCGAGGCTCGACCCGCCAAGCTCCACAAAAAAGTCCGAATCAGCCGCAATAGAGGCGGTATCCTTGCCAAGAGCGTTTGCAAAGCACAGGCGAATATGCCGCTCAAGCTCGCCAAAGCTCTGCTCCTGCATAGTGTCGGGATCCATTATATTCATTTTGCCGCTTTGCAGGCGTTTGGCTATCCTTACGCGGTTCAGCTTTATATCGTCAGGCTCTATAAGCTCGTCTGACACGAACACTATCTTGCTTATAAGCCCCGCAAGCTCCGCTTCTTTAAGCTTTTCAGCTATGGCGGCGCGTATTTTTGTCAGCTTGGCAGCGTCCGTATACGCCTTTACGGATACCACTATCACCGGCTGCACGCCCTGTTCCTCCCGTATTCCGGCAAGGCACAGGCCGCGTATACCCGCAACCATAAGCTTTTGCTCTATCAGATTCGGGTTCAGATTCTCGCCAGACGGCGCTATCACAAGGTCGTCTATCCTGCCAAGTATCCTGTAGCGGCCGTTTTCACATTCTGCCAGATCCCCCGTATGGAACCATTCGCCGTTGTTCTCGGCCTTTATACCCTCATTCCAAACGGTCCTTGCAAGCGTTTTACCGCGCACCATAAGCTCGCCCTCGCCATTTATGCTGTATTGCACGGAGGCAAACGGTTTGCCCACGCTGCCGCTTCCAAGTATCCTTTTGTTGCCGCTCAGCTCGACGGATGTAATGCCCGTCTCCGTCATGCCATAGCCGTTTGCAAGGCGGTAGCCTATGCCGTTCAAAAACTCCAGCACGCACGGCCTTATCTCGCTTCCGCCGCTTATCATAAAGCGTATGCTCGGCCCAAACAGGTTCAGCCGCACCTCCCTGAAAAGCAGCCAGGACACCATATCGCGAAGCAGCGGTATATTGCCCACGGCGTTTGCGAGCCTGAGCCCCTTTTCAAACCTGTTCCATGTTTTTTCGCCGCGCTCGCGTATAGCGCGGCACGCCTGCCCGTATACCCTGTCCCAAAGCATGGGCACGGCAAATATATGCGTCACCTTATGCCTGCGTATGGTGTTAAGTATGGTCTGCGGCGACATATCGTTAAGCAGCACAAACGTGCGCGAAAAGAAGGCGAACCATATATACACGGCCGATAGCCCGAATATGTGATAAAGCGGCAGGAACACAAGCTGCTTCAGCTGCCCCTTATAATGCCTTTTCATTTCAGGAGCCGTGCGGATTATCGCGCAGCTGTCTGCTATCTGCGCCGCTATCTCGGCGGCCGTATATGCGCACACCTTTATATGCGACGATGTGCCGGAGGACATTACGAGTATCTCCCCGCCAAACGGCCCATCCTCAAGCTTTTCTTTAGCCGGCACTATATCGCGGCATATTATGGTCCCTGCGCCAAGGTCTATATCGCGATCCGCTATAACGGCGCCTACGCCATATTCCGCCACAGCCTCCCTTAGCGTGGCGGCATCGAGCCTCAGGTTCATCAAAAGCGGCCTGTAGCCGCAGCGCAGCACGGCCCACAGCATCTCCACCCAATCGCGGCTGTTATTCATATATATGCCGGCAATGCTTCCTGAAGGCAGCCCGTTAAGCAGGCCGCGCAAGGTTTTTGCCCTTCTATCTATCGAATCTCGGCATTCGCCGTAGGTAGTGTATATTATCCTGTAGCCGGAGCTTTGCTCAAACATTACGTTTTCGCGTTCAGAAAACATAAGCTCGTACAGCGCCCGAAAGCTCTTATCGGAGCGTTCAAGCCTTTTGAGCTTTGATCTGACGAAGCCGTCAAGCGTTATATGTCCTGCTATGTTGTTTTTTCGCATCTATAGGATTGCTCCGAATTAAATAGTGCAGCGCTTCAGAGAGTCAGTTATAAAGCGAAGGATAGCGTCTATCTGCGATTTTTCCGCCTCGTCCGCCCCGGCTCCGGAGCCATCGTCAGATCTTGGCAATACCCCGCTATGGTCCGCGTGACCCTCAGCCTCCACAAGCATGTAGGATATGTTGGCATTGCCGCTGATGATTCCCCTGCCATAGGCGCTAAGCTCGTAAGGCACGGCCTGATCCTCTGCGCCCTGTATCAGCAATACCGGCATATTCGCCGCCTCAAGCGCCTCGGCAGCCGTCTTCCCTGCGTCCGCACCAACGTTCATATAGTCGCGCAGCCAAAGGAATGGCCTGCCCAAATTGGCAAATACGGAAATATACCTTTGAGCATGGCCCACCATAAGGTCCGTCGTGGCATTGTAGCCCGCTACCGCAACCACCGCCGCAGGCGCGGGAGAAACGTCGTTCATTGCCGTAAGCACGCCGTAAGCGCCCATGCTGTACCCAAACAGCACCACGGGAACGCCGGCGGTATCGCCGCGGGAGTTAACATAGTCCAGCGCCGCAAGCGTATCGTAGCGCGCCTGCTCCATGCCTACTATACTGTCGCCATCGCTGGTGCCGGCGGCCGTACCGTCGAATGTAAGCACGGAAAAACCGTTTTCCGTAAAGCTCTGCACCAGCAGCGAAAAGCAGCCCTGATCGTCCCTGAACCCATGCACCATTATCACCAGCGCTTTTGGCGCTTCAACGCTGTAAAGCCAGCCCCTCAGCCGGACGCCGCCGCTTAAAAAGCCGACGTCCTCATAAGCTGCGGCCACGCCGTCAACCGGCACAGGCTCATTCTTCTGCGGCTCTACGCGCTTGAATATATGGCTGCACACAATGTCCGTAGTCCCTATGGATACGGCTGTCGCTACCGCCAGAGTACCGGCGATACCTTTGATGATCCGCTTGCCGCGGCTGCTTTTTCCGCTCACAGGCAGCCTCCTCGCACATATGGCCGACACAATAATGCATAATATGCTAAAAATGTTAATCAAAACACCTTTTTCGCATAAATACGACATTATGTTAATTATAACATACGCAGGCGCAAAGTCAACCATATTCGACATGAATTATATCTGTTAGTCTTGCACTTTGATATAGAAAATATATCGGAAATACCTGGCATTTATGCGCCGCAAACGTCAAAACATTTACAGACATGCGCGGTAATACGCGCTGCATAAGCAGCATGTGAAAAGCAGCTTCGTTTTCTTTAGCGCTGCACAATATTCACCCAGTATAAAAAGTACTTTGCGGATCCGGCGTTTGCGCGCCGCCGCAGCAGCTTTGATGCGGGCCGGCCAAAACCATCCTTATAAACAGAAAAGGCACGGCGAACAGTATACCGTGCCTTTTCCTATCAGATACTGCGTATTCAGAAGGTTCGAAATACGCATTGGAGGAAGCGCGAGCTAAGCCGCTAAATGCCCAGCTTTATGCAAAGCTCCTCAAGCGCGTCGCCAAGCGCTTCTTCATATGTTGGGTGCGGCCGCATGGCCTTAAGAAGCTCACGCGGCGTCATCGCGTTGGCTATGGCCTCGGAAAGCTGGCTTATAATATCCGTAGCATGCTCGCACATCAGCTGCGCGCCTATTATCGCGCCCGTGCCGGCGTTGGCCACAAGCTTCATAAAGCCCCTTCCGGAACCGGCGATAATAGTCCTTGCGTTGGAAAACAGGGTGCATTTGGCGGTCTTAACGGCTATTCCGGCTTCCTTTGCCGCGGCCTCGCTGAAGCCAACGGCGGCTATCTCCGGCTTGCAGTATACGCAGCCCGGCACTATGCTCATGTCCATGCCGTTGCTTTTGCCGGCGATGAACCCGGCGCAGGCCGTTCCCTGAGCGGACGCCGCATGCGCAAGCTGTACGGGGGAGGACACGTCGCCTATTGCATATATGCCGTTTATGCTCGTCTTATAGTTTTTGTCCACCGCTATGCGCCGCCCGTCCATATCGGCAGCTATGCCCTTGCCGAACAGGCCTTCGGTATATGGCCTTCTTCCTATGGCGCACAGAACAAGCTCGCCTTCTGCCTTTACAGCGGCGTCCTTCTGCTTGAAGCAGACGCTCAGCGTATCGCCCTCTTTTTCAACCCTTTCCACCATGGCGCCTGTGAACAGCTTCACGTTCCGCTTCTTAAGCTCCTGCGCAAGGCTCTGGCCAAGCTCCCTGTCCATGTTGGGAAGCAGCCTGTCAAGCCCCTCAACTATCGTGACCCCGCAGCCGAGATCGCTGAAAAACGTGGCGAACTCAACGCCTATAACGCCGCCGCCTATTATCACAACCGATTTTGGCAGCTTGTCGAGCTTTTCAAGCAGCTCGTCGCTCGTAACAACGCCCTCAAGCTCAAGGCCCGGGATAGGCGGCCTTGCAGGGACGGAGCCTGTGGCTATTATGATGCTGTCTGCGGTATATGTACCCGCGTTTTCGCCTTCAACGCATATCGTGTCGGCGGCGGTTATCGCCGCCTTTCCGCGTATAAGCTCCACCTTTGCCGCCTTAAGCAGCGATTCTATGCCGCCGCGCAGCTTCTCAACGGTCTGCCGCTTAAATTCGTACATTTCCGCAAGGTCTACGCTTGCTCCTTCTATATGCACACCCATGCGCGCCGCGTTCTTAACCTCGCTGTATGTGTTTGATGCGTGCAGCAGCGCCTTTGTGGGTACGCAGCCGCGGTTAAGGCATGTGCCGCCGCAATCCCCGCTTTCTATAACGGCGCTCTTAAGCCCAAGCTTCGCGGCCGTCAACGCCGCCGTGTAGCCGCCAGGGCCCGCGCCTATTACTATAAGTTGATAATCGCTCATATCAAGCATCGCCTTTCTATATGTTCTGTTCATGAAGCATCCGGCATATATCCGCAGCATACGGCGCACATTCATGCACGCTTAGCACTTTTTTGCAAAGCTCCTCCGTATCGAATCTGCTGCCGCATATGGCCTCCCTCAGGGGAAGGGCGAAGGAAGCGTCCATAGCGTCGGTATATACCGCCGCGTCGGCGCATATGCCCCGCTTTATGTTTAGCTGAATGGCAAGCTCCCCCCAGATGAATCGCTTTTCTATGCTCAGCGGAAATTCGGCGTTCCTGCCGTATACCCATTCATAGCTGCCAAATCGCGCGCGACGGCGCTCTATTGCCGCCTTATCCGGGCAGGCGGCGCATATTGCCCTTGCTTCAAGCCCGTATACGCGGCAAAACGCTTTGAGCATGGCTTCGCGCATATTATCCACGGTGATATTCGGCTCAAGCTCGCATAGATTCACCACGCGCGCACGCACGGAGTCAACGCCCTTTGCTTCAAGCTTAAGCTTGGACGGGGCAAGATAGGTAGCCATCTTGCCCATGTCCGCATTTATCAGCAATGTCCCGTTATGGAAGCTTTTGCCCTGATGCGAATAAAAGGAGTTGCCCGAAAACTTGCGCCCGTTTGCAAGGATATCGTTCCTGCCGGATATTTTGGCGTCAACGCCCAGCATGCGGCAGGCTTCCACTATAACGCGCTGCTGTTTTGCAAGGTCATAATCCTCTTCCGGCACGCTGAACGTAAAATTGAGGTTGCCCATATCGTGATACACCGCCCCGCCGCCGGAAAGCCGGCGCGCAAGCGTGCCGCCGTCCTCATTCAGCTTTGTGGTGCGGCATTCGCGCCATGCGTTCTGGTTTCGGCCTATCACGACCGTATGCCGGTTCTGCCAAAGGTAAAGTATGCACTGGCCGGTCTTTACCGTATCCGTCAGGTATTCTTCAAGCGCAAGGTTATAGTATGGGTCCGTGCTGTATGTAACGCAGTATAAAAGCGTATCCGTCATGCTTTTTGCCAGCGCAGCACCGGATTGCGCGCCGCCTGCACCTCGTCGGGACGGCCAATCTGGGCGTTGTGCGGGGCCGTGCGCATATATTCCGGGTCGTTGTGCGCAAGCTCGTAAAGCGACCTGAACGCCTCCGCCGCGTCGTCAAGCGTATCCCTGCTCTCCGTCTCGGTAGGCTCGAGCATCAGCGCTTCGTGTACTATAAGGGGGAAATACATCGTGGGCGGGTGTATGCCGCGGTCTATGAGCGACTTTGCAACGTCCAGCGCGCTTACGCCGGTCTCCTCCTTGAAGCGGCTCAGATCAAGCACGAACTCATGCATGCATATCCTGTCGAACGCAGGCTCAAACGTACCCTGTATGGCGCGCATAAGATAGTTTGCGTTAAGCACGGCGTTCCTTGCGGCCTCGCTTATGCCCTCCCTGCCGAGCGTCATTATATAAGTAAGTGCCTTTACCACCACGAGGAAGTTGCCCATAAAGCTACTGACCTGTATGCCCTTGCCGCCCATTATCGCAGAGGATGGCAGCAACGCCCTAAGGAAGCCCTTGCAGCCTACCGCGCCCGCTCCCGGGCCCCCGCCGCCGTGAGGGGTTGCGAAGGTCTTGTGCAGGTTCATGTGTATGCAGTCAAAGCCCATGTCGCCCGGACGCACCACGCCCATTATAGCGTTAAGGTTGGCGCCGTCATAATAGCAAAGCCCGCCGGCCTCATGCACCAGCCTTGTTATTTCCAGTATGTTTTCGTCAAATATGCCAACGGTGTTGGGGTTGGTCAGCATAAGGCCCGCGGTATCGTCGCCAAGCACGCTTTTAAGCGCAGCTATATCCACGCAGCCGTTTTCGGCCGAGGGAATATTGACCACCTGATAGCCGCACATAGCCGCCGTGGCCGGATTAGTGCCGTGCGCAGAATCCGGCACGATTATCTTGGTGCGCTTTTTATCGCCGCGCGAATCATGGTATTGCTTGATGAGCAAAACACCAGTAAATTCGCCGTGCGCGCCCGCTGCGGGCTGAAAGGTCATATCGTCCATGCCGGTTATCTCGCAAAGATATTGCCTTGCGGTGTCAAGCACCCTTCTGCAGCCCTTTACGCTGTATTCCGGCGCAAGCGGATGCACCGCCGTAAAGCCGTTGAGCGCGGCCATTTCTTCATCTATGCGCGGATTGTACTTCATGGTGCAGGAGCCCAGCGGGTAAAAGCCGCAGTTCACGCCGTGTACGCGCCTGCAAAGCCCGGTATAATGGCGGCTGATGTCCGTTTCGCTCATTTCCGGGAGCTCAAGCTCGCTTTTTCTTGAAAGCTCGTCGCTTAAGGCAACGCCGTCAACATCGCACTTCGGCAATATGGATAAGCCGCGGCCCTTTACGCTTTTTTCAAATATAAGCTTCATTTGTTCAGCACCTCCTTGACTATGGAAACGGCCCTGTCCATCGCTTCGCGCGGTACCTTTTCCGTTGCGCACCAAAGCACGCCGCCGTCAAAGGGCAGGCCGCCGAGTATGCCGTTATCCTCAAGCGCCTTAAGCACGGCTTCGCATTTTGGCATATCCAGCATGAACTCATGGAAGTATTCGCCGCTATAGCGCAGGGAAACGCCGTCTATCCTGCATAGCTCCCCCGCCAGGTAATGCGCCTTGGCCATGGATTGCCTTGCGGCCTCCTTCATGCCCTCAGGCCCCATAGCCGCCATGTATACGCCGGCAGTCAGCGCGCAGAGCGCCTCGTTTGAGCAGATGTTGCTGCTCGCCTTTTCGCGGCGAATATGCTGCTCCCTCGCCTGAAGCGACAGCACATAGCAGCGCTCGCCCCGGCTGTCCACGGTCTGGCCCACTATGCGGCCCGGCAGCTTGCGCATATGCTTTGCGGTCGTGGCCATGAACCCAAGATACGGCCCGCCGTAGCTTAGCGGCATGCCGAGCGGCTGCCCTTCGCCAACGGCAACGTCCGCCCCGCACTCGGCAGGGGTCTTCATTATCGCAAGCGCTATCGGGTTGCAGCCCATTATGTACATGGCCCCCGCCTCATGCGCTATCCTGCCAAGCTCCGCGGCGTCCTCAAACAGGCCGAAAAAGTTGGGCTGCTGCACATAAAAGCTTGCTATATCGCCGGCCGAAAGCATCTCCTTAAGCGCGGCAATATCCGTTTTGCCCTCCTTAACAGGCACTATCCTAAGCTCGTCGTTCGTGCCGTAGCAGTATGTTTTTACCGTGTTTATTGTGTCCGGGTGGCTCGAGGCGGATATCAGCGTCACGCGGCGTTTCCTGTCGCGGCACATGGCGGCGGCCTCTGCGGCGGCGGTAGCGCCGTCGTATACCGAGGCGTTGGATACGTCCATTCCGGTAAGGGCGCATATCATGCTCTGATACTCGAATATGGATTGCAATATGCCCTGGCTAAGCTCCGCCTGATAGGGGGTATACGCGGTCAAAAACTCCTCCTTGGCCGGAATATACTTCACTATTGAGGGTATATAGTGATCATACGCGCCCGCGCCCCTGAGAACGGTTGGAAACACCTTGTTTTCCGCGGCCATCGCGCTCATTTCGCGCGCCGCCTCAAGCTCGCTCATGCCGGCGGGGATATCAAGGCCGCGCTCAAGGTACATCTGCTCAGGCACGTCCTTATAAAGCTGCCTGAAATCGTCAAGCCCTATGGAGCGGAGCATTTCCTGCTGCTCCGCCCCTGTTGAGGGGATATAGCGGCCCATGTTATTTCTCCTCTTTGCAGAACGCCTCGTAATCGGCGGCGGAAAGCAGCTCCTCTGTATCGCACACGTTTTCGACCTTTATTATCCACGCGCCGTAGGGGTCGCTGTTAAGAAGCTCCGGCGCGTCGGCAAGCTCCTCGTTCACGGCGCATATACTGCCCGATACGGGGCTTACAAGGTCGCTTACAGCCTTTACCGACTCAACGTCGCCAAACGCTTCGCCTGCGGAAACAGCGTCGCCCTCCGCGGGAAGGTTTACGAACACCACATCGCCCAGCGCCTGCTGCGCAAAGTCGGAAATGCCTATGGTGTATACGCCGTTTTCGTTCTTCACCCACTCATGGGATCTGCTATAGCTCAGTTCGTTGGGATAATTCATGGTAGTACCTCCGTTGATATTATATTTTTTGTTTTATCGTGCGCCTGCGGGATATACCCGCAGGCTTTATCCGGTATGTATCAGAAGCCTATGCGCTTTTCGAACCCTTCAAGCGCCTTTACAAACTCCGCATCGTCAAAGCAATAATGCTGCCTTGTATACCCGCTCCTCAGCTTTGCAACATCGTCGCCCACCTCGCGGTTGCGCAGCACGCAGTCCGCTATCAGCTTTGCAAGCGCCGCAAATTCCGCCTTGCCGAAGCCGAAGCGGGTCATCTCGCTCACGCCCATGCGCAGCGCGCCGGAGGCGGTGAAGCCCTCCTCATCAGGCGTAGCCTGATAGTTTACGACTATGTTGTTCTCCTCAAGCCTGCCCGCCACCTCGGGGCCTGTGCCGTAGCCGACGGATACTATCACCTGATGCGTTTCGGTATAGTCTATCGCCGCATCGCCCATCACGTTCAGGCCCTCCGCCTTAAGTGCCAGAGCAAAGGCTTTGGCGTTTTCTATAACGGCCTTCTGGTATTCGTCCTTAAAGGCGTTCATCTCATATGCCGCCATGAGCAGGCCGAGCTGCGTGCCGAGATGGTGGTTGGAAACGCTGCCGGGGAATACGCGGCTCTCTATAGTCTCCCAAAGGCCGTATTTCAGCTCCTCCTTTTTATAGTTAACGCCTATAACGCCGCGCTGGGGGCCAAAGAAGGTCTTGTGCGTGGAGCCGGTAACTATCTCAGCGCCCTCCTCAAACGGCTTTTGGAAATACTTGCCCACAAGGCCCATAACATGCGCCATGTCGTACATTATGGTCGTGTGTATACCCTGCTCGTCAACAAAGCGGCGTATCTCGCTCACGGGCTCCTTATGCAGTACCATGCTCTTGCCGAACACTATGAATTCGGGCTTGTATTCGTCTATGAGCTTCTTTGTCTCCTCAACGTCTATCTTATATACGTTGTCCTTGCAGACGGGGAAATTGACCACGGCGCTGCGCTCCGTAACGGGGTCTACCGCTATATAATCATGCAGCGCGCCCATAGGCTGGGCCGAAAGATGGCCGCCCTTTATTATGTGGTTGTTCATCACATAGCCCAGGCGCCTGGGGTCGTGCTTGCGGTCGAGCCTGTTCTTCCAGTCCATAAGCGCGGAGAACACGGCCATGTTGCTCATCTGGCCGCTTATAACGCGCGTCTCCACTTCCGCGCAGCCAAGATACTGCTTCATCTGCTCAACAAGCAGCTGCTCCACCTCGTCTATAAAGCCGGTACCCTGATAATAGAACACGTCCTTATCATAGAAGGACTTTATCTTCCTGTGCTCGGCGTAGCGGCAGCTCGGGTCCGATGCGCAAAGCAGCTGCACGGCGCGGCTCGGCGTGTTTTCGGAGGGAATAAGATTTATGCACCGCTTCTGACGCCATTGGTGGTTCTCGTCCGCGCGCTTTATCAGCTCAAACGCCTTGCTTGCGCGGTCACAGGCGCTTTCGCTCACAGCTTCTTCTTCGGGCCTATAGAGTATAGGCCGTGCAAAAGGGGGCGCGTCTACCCGCATATGGTACGGCGGTATAACGGCCTTGAGCCGCCTGCCGCGCACGTCCACCTCTACAAAGTCGTTTTCAAGCACATCCGAATCTATATAGCAAAGGCCTATGGCGCGCTTGGCGGTTTCGTCGGTTATAACGGTATTAAGGCCCTCGCCCTCCGCAACGTAGTAGGGCACCATCGTTCCGCTGGTTACCCAGCCTATATGCCTGCCGTTTTTGTATATCTCCATGCCGGCGCGCATAACGCCCCTGTCAATAAGCGTTATAGGCTGTATGCGCCTGGGCAGGGCGGCATTGCCGCCGAAATCGCGGTTCATTATGCGCTTGTACGCTTCGTATTGCTCGCTTAAAGCAGCGCGCCCGATATACTCTCCCTTTTGTGGTGAAAAGCTTACGGCAAATTTGGCAAGCGGCACGGCGAATATAGGCATGGGCTTGCCGCTTGGGTCAAGGCCCATCTCGTGACCGTAAAGGGGAAGCGCCGCCTCAAGCCTGAGCGTATCGCGCGCGCCAAGGCCCGCCGGCCTTGCGCCAAGCTCGATAAGCCTGTTCCACAGCCACTCGGCCTCCCCGCTCTTTATATATATCTCATAGCCGAGCGGCTCGCCGGTATAGCCGGTCTTTGCCGCCTTAACGGTATGCCCCTCAAGCTGAAGCGTATTGAGGGCGTTCTTCATAGGCTCGGTTATAGCTTCGCCGCTGGAAAGCTGCATCAAAAGCTCCTTGCTCCTTGGGCCCTGCACGGCTATAGCCGCCCATTCCCTTGAAATGTCGGTCATGGTACAGTTGTAGTTCTTTATTATTCCGTTCAAATGCGCCTTATCCTTATCGGTGTTGGCCGCATTTACCACGAGCAGGAGCTTATCCTCTTCAAACCTGTACAGATACGCGTCGTCTATTGCGCTCCCATCCTCATCGGGTATTATGCAATACTGCGCCTTGTTAAGCTCAAGGCCTGCAACGTTGCTGGTGAGCACATGCTGCAAAAACTCCAGCCGTTCGGCCCCCTCTATAAGCAGCCTGCCCATATGGGATACGTCAAAAAGGCTGCATGCATGGCGCGTGTACAGATGCTCAGCGACTATGCCGCTTGGGTATTGCACGGGCATTTCCCACCCGCCAAAGTCCACCATGCTTGCGCCCGCCGCAATGTGCGCATTGTAAAGCTGTGTCCGTTTAAGTTCGCTCATGATTCTCCTCCTCAGATTTTGATAGGCGTTTTGGGGAGCTGCGCCGGCTTTGACAAACAAAAAAGGCGCAAATTTCCCCTTTAATCAATAGGAAATTTGTGCCTCCGTTTTCGCCTGAGAGATTCCCTCTTAGCATAACAGCTTAAGAAGTTGCACCTTCGGTGTGAAAAAACTTCACTTTTTCGGAGTATCGTCCCACGCCGGTCCCTTGTACCTGAGAGCTTTTGCGTTCCCCTTCGGCGCCGCCGGCATATAAAAACGCAGGCGAACTCTTCCGGCGCGATCAACCGATAGTATGCTGTTTTTGCATAATACAGGCAGACTCTTTCATCTGCGCAGATATGGTATCACAACCCGTTTGCGCGAGTCAAGCGGAGCAGGCCCTTTTTACGCCCGCCAGTCATTGCATGTTTTAATCTTGTTTTGCAACTATTGATAAAAGCGATTGCACATTGCGCATCGGGCGCGGCGCCGAGCCGGCATGGGGCGCGCTGAGAATACGGCGGGGGTCATGAGGGCCGCGCCGGTGACAACGGCGATGGAGGTGATCTTTACGGAGGACTCCGCCCGGGCGGCGCAGTTCATGCTCTGGGCAGGGAGGTTTGCCAAGGCAGCGACAAACATCCAGAAGGCATAGTCCTTGGCCTGAGCGAGAGACGCATCCGAAGCGCCAAAGGCGCGCATCAGCGGCTCAAGGAAGATAATGCCGCCCACACACAGGAGAATACCGAGTATCATGGAAAGGCCGACGATGGTGGTAACGGTGCGGCTGCTCCCCTCCTCGTCCCGGCTGCCCAACTGGCGGCCGGCCAGAACGGCGGCGCCGGCGGCAAATATGTTTTCTATTGACACCATAATCAGCAGCAGCGGTACGGTCACCCCCACCGCCGCCAGCGCAATATCGTCCTTCAGCATCCCGATATAGGCAGTATCCACAAGGTTGTAAACCGCCTTGGCCAGCAGGGCCAGTGTGGCGGGGATAGCCAGATTAACAATAGCCTTGGATGGCTTTACTGTTGCCAGCAGCGATTCGCCCGAATTTTCTTTGTTTCTCATGTCACTCACCAAATACGCCGTGTAGCATAATACCAATCTGCCTGTGGTACCTTTCTTCGTAATCCAGCATAACCTGTTCTGTGGAAGCGCCCTGATGCAGGGCGCCGCACAAGCGCATATCCAAATAGTCCATATACATTTTTAAATCCTCAGCGATTATGGAGGGGGAGAGGCCTATCCGCAGTTTTTTTCCTTCCAGCAGCGAGGTCAGCACCGAAAGATTAAGCCGGTCAAATTCCTTACGCCGCGCCTCCACCTCCGCGGCCAGCTCCGCCGGCGGCCGGAAGGCAGCGCCGGCAAATACGCCCAGATACAAGGGATTCTGGGTAAAGAAGCGAAGCCGCGCGTCAAAATAGCTGCGCAGCCGCTCCTCAGCCGTGCCGGAAAGGCATGCTGCCGCCTCTTTAAGCCGCTCTGTTACGGCGTTGAAGCACCGCTGCACACACAGCAGATAGAGCTCGTTTTTATCCTTAAAATGATGGTAAACAACGCCCTTGGAAAACCCGTTTTCCGCGCAGGCTGCGTTAAGGGACGCGCCCTCATAGCCTTTTGAGGAAAACTCCGCCATAGCCGCGTCCAAAATCCTCTGGCGGGTCAGCGCGCTTCTTGTTTTCTGTTCCATAATACTACCTCCGAATAAAACAGACCGGGTGGTCTGTAAACGTATTATATGCTTTATTGCTGATAAAAGCAATGGAAATACTCATAAGGCCCGGCCGAATTTTTTGCGCAGCAGAAGCAGGCTTAGCCCTTCGTGGGGGCGGCAGCTTTCCGTATCCAAAATATTCAAAATAATCTCATTGACATCGATTCTTTAATAGTATATAATCCTATTTGTAAAGTGAATGCACA
>SAMEA3663267__coassemble_192_pt1 | contig 20392 bp, 15 predicted proteins | sample SAMEA3663267__metabat2_low_PE_012 | metagenome-assembled genome bin SAMEA3663267 (sample SAMEA3663267) | pig gut metagenome | biome: pig gut; feature: pig-associated habitat; material: faeces | place: China | collected 2013
TATGCCCGCTAAGGCTGCCAAGCTTATTAAGTATGGCCGTATCAAACCCCGCTTTCATGTGCGTTCAATCCCCCTCGCCGTTGTTTTTATATATTATAGCCCCTGCCGGGACTAAGCCGCAAGCGGGCTTTATATAGGCGGCGGGGTATGATATAATAACATCTTGCCACACATATTATATATGGTGTTGCCGCTTGCACACTTGACACTATCTGAAAGGACACGCTTATGGGCTTTAGCGCAAAGCTGGTACGCTCCCAGCTTAACTTCTTTAAGCCGCTGGTCGCCAACTGCTCGCTTGAAACGATACGAAAAGGGCAGGACAAGCTGGGCGAGCTTATGGAGGCTATACATAAAAAAGACGTAATAGTAAGGGACGAGGCCTTTGCCAACTTTGAGGGCGCGTGGATAATGCCGCGGGACGAGCGCAGGCAGGGAATCATACTGTACCTGCACGGCGGCGGCTACACCTGCGGCGACCTTGACTACGCAAAGGGCTTCGGCGCCACGCTGGCGGATGAGCTGGGCGTAAGGGTCTTCTGCGCGGCGTACAGGCTGGCGCCGGAGCATCCCTATCCCGCGGCGTTAGAGGATGCTATGGAGGCTTACAGCTACCTTATAAGCAGGGGCTACGGCAACGACAGCATAATGCTTGCCGGCGAAAGCGCCGGCGGCGGGCTGTGCTTCGCGCTGTGCCTTAAGCTTAAAAGCCTCGGCCTGCCGCTGCCCTCGGGCATAATAGCCATATCGCCGTGGGCTGACCTTACAGCCACTGCCGAGTCCTACACCCTGAACCGCGAGCACGACCCTTCGCTGACAAAAGAGGTGCTTGAGTTTTATGCGGACTGCTACGCCAGGGGAAGCAGCCTTAAAGACCCGCTGATATCGCCGCTGTTCGGCGAGCTTGAGGGTATGCCGCCGTCCATAATATTCGCAGGCTCCGACGAGCTGCTGCTGGACGATGCAAAGGGGCTTTATAACAAGCTTACCGCCGCGCTGTGTGAAAGCAGGCTGATAGTAGCGCCCGAAAGATGGCACGCATATGTGCTGTACCAGCTTAACGAGAACGAGGGCGATATGGACGCCATAAACGCCTTTGTAAACAAGCATCTTTCCCAGGAAAGGAAGCTGAGGTGGCTTAGGCTCGACAACGCGGCCAAGATATACCCCGCCGCAAGGAGAAGGAACTGGAACAACTTCTTCCGCCTGAGCGCGACGCTTGACGAGGCCGTGGACAGGGAGGTATTGCAGAGCGCGCTGGACGTGACCGTGCGCCGCTTCCCCTCCATAGCGGTGAGGCTGAGGCGCGGCGCGTTCTGGTATTACCTTGAGCAGCTGCAAAAGGCCCCCAGGATAACCGAGGAAAAGCCCTGCCCGCTTGCGCACGTGCCCTTTAAGCAGGTGCGGGAGTGCGCGTTTCGGGTAATAGCATACAAAAACAGGATAGCCGTTGAGTTCTTCCATGCCGTGACGGACGGCACAGGCGCGCTTATATTCCTGAAAACGCTTGTCGCGGAGTATCTCACGCAAAAATACGCCCTTAGCATACCCGACGAGCACGGGGTGCTCTCACGGCTTAGCGCGCCAAGCGAGGCCGAGCTTGAGGACAGCTTTTTGAAGTACTCCGGCGCGGTAAGCGCATCAAGAAGGGAGAACACGGCCTATCACCTTTCCGGCACGCCGGAGAAGGACGGCTTTTTGAACCTTGTAACGCTTATGCTGGATACGGCCTCCGTAAGGGAAAAGGCCAGGGAGCACGGGGTCAGCGTTACGGAGTTCCTCTGCGCGGCCATGATGCAGGCCATACTTGAGCTTCAGGCCGGAAAGGTGAGAAACAGGCGCTTAAGAAAGCCCGTTAAGGTGCTTGTTCCGGTCAATCTGAGAAACCTGTTCCCAAGCGAAACGCTCAGGAACTTTGCCCAATACATTACGCCGGAGGTAGACAGCCGCCTTGGCGAATACACGTTTGACGAGATATGCACGCTTGTACACCACACGATGGGCCTTGAATACACGGCAAAGCTGATGAGCGCCCGCATCGCCACAAACGTGAACAGCGAAAAGGCGTTCCTGCTCAAGATAATGCCCCTGTTCATAAAAAACATTGCAATGAAAGCCGTGTTTAACGCCGTGGGCGAGCGCAAAAGCTGCCTTTGCCTATCCAACCTCGGCAATGCGGAGCTGCCCGAGCCTATGCGCAGCCGCGTGAAAAGAATGGACTTTATAATAGGCGTGCAGGCGCGCGCGCCGCACAACTGCGGCATAATATCCTATGATGGCACAATGTACATAAACATGATACGCAGCATAAAGGAGCCGGAGCTTGAGCTGCACTTTTTCAGGGTGCTCAGGCGGCTTGGCCTCGGCGCAAGGGTTGAAAGCAACCAGCCCTGAGCCTTGATATGCATAAGATATGAAAGGAGCTTGCTAAGGTGTATTGCATAAAATGCGGAGTTGAGCTGAGCGACAGTGAGGAAAAGTGCCCCCTGTGCGGGACGGTGGTGTTCCACCCCGATGTAAAGCGGGTAGACGGCGAAAAGCCTTACCCTGCGGAAAGGAAACGCAGGGAGACGGCAAACACCTCTGCAGTGCTGTTCGTGCTGACCATGCTGTTCGTTATACCGCTTGTTATGTGCCTGCTGTGCGACTTTAAGGTGAACGACAGGATAGTATGGTCAGGCTACGCGTCAGGCGCGATAGTATTGTTCTACATAGTAGTGGTGCTGCCCATGTGGTTCAAGCGCGCAACGCCGGTTATATTCGTCGCGGCGGACTTTGCCGCGGCTATACTGTACCTGTTATACATAGACCTTGCCGTGGGCGGAGGCTGGTTCATGCCCTTCGCCTTCCCCGTGGCGGGCGGGATGATGCTCATATCCTGCGCCGCGGTGGCGCTGCTGTACTATCTGCCGCACGGGGCGCTGTTCATAATAGCCGGAACGCTCATCGCCACGGGCGGCTTTATGGTGCTGGTGGAGCTGCTTCTGAACAGCACCTTCGGCCTGAACACAAAGCTGATATGGTCAGTATACCCGCTGGCGGCGTGCCTGCTTATAGGCATAATGCTTATAATAATAGCCTGCTGCCCCAAGCTTAGGGAGGCGTTGAGGCGCAAGTTTTTTATTTGAATCGGTACGCAATTCGCCGTACCCGCCATCATCCTCCCTTGCTTTAACAATCGACATATTTTTACAGTATAATACATTTCTGTCTGCCATGCACGGTAGGCGGTTAGCCTAATCCTTGCTTTGATCCAACAAAGAAGGGAGTTGGCTATATGGTAAATTGTTCTGAGCTTTTCGGCTTTATGGCTATTATCATATCTCTTGTAAGATTGTCTGTTTCAATCTTAAAATCGATACTAAAGCCATTTTAAGCAAGAAGCAACCGTCCTCGCAAAGATACGGTTGCTTTTTAATTAAGCTCTGTTTCGCTTCTTCCCCGATATCAGGCGGCGATAGCTCACTTGCGCCGCCATAGAGCGTGATCCTGCCGCCCGTCAGCTCAGCTCGAACATGCCCATATACAGCTGGTAATACTTGCCATGCTGGCGTATAAGGTCGTCATGATCGCCGCGCTCTATTATCCTGCCGTGCTCAAGCACCATTATGGCGTTGGAGTTGCGCACGGTGGAGAGCCTGTGCGCTATCACGAACACGGTACGGTCCTTCATCAGGCTGTCCATACCCCTTTCTATGTGCGCCTCGGTGCGGGTGTCTATGCTTGACGTCGCCTCGTCCAGTATAAGCACGGGCGGGTCGGCTACGGCGGCGCGGGCTATCGCCAGCAGCTGCCTTTGCCCCTGCGAAAGGTTGGCGCCGTCCGCAGTAAGCACGGTGTCGTACCCCTCCGGCAGGTGGGATATGAAGTAGTGCGCGTTGGCAAGCTTGGCCGCGGCAACTATCTCCTCGTCCGTGGCGTCCAGCCTGCCGTAACGTATGTTCTCGCGTACCGTACCCGTGAACAGGTGCGTATCCTGCAGTACCATGCCGAGCGAGCGTCTCAGCGACGCCTTGCTTATCTCCTTTATGGGTATACCGTCATAGATTATCTCGCCCTGCTGAATGTCATAGAAGCGGTTTATAAGGTTGGTTATGGTGGTCTTGCCCGCGCCTGTGGAGCCGACGAACGCTATCTTCTGCCCGGGCTTGGCGTAAAGGGAAACATCGTTGAGCACGTCCACCTCCCCATCGTAGCTGAAGGTAACGTGGTTAAAGCGCACGTCCCCGCACACCCTTGTAAGGGAGCCGTCCGGCCGCTTCCATGCCCATATGCCCGTGCGCTCCGCGCACTCCTCAAGCCCGCCGTCCTCGGCAATGCGGGCGTTTACCATGCTTATTTTGCCCTCGTCCGTCTCGGAAGGCTCGTCAAGCAGGGCGAATATCCTCTCGGCTCCTGCAAGGGCGCTCAGCACATTGTTGGCCTGCTGGCTTATCTCTGCTATAGGCATGGAAAAGCTCCTTGTGTACTGCAAAAACGCGCCCAGCGTGCCTATGTCTATTATGCCAGCAACGCCGAGCAGGCCGCCGCTGGCCGCTACTATGGCGTATGTAACGTGGGAAAGGTTGTTCATTATCGGCCCCATTATGCTGCCCAGGGTGCTCGCCGCGGCGGTGTTCCGCCTAAGCTCCTCGTTAAGCTCGTCAAAGCGGGCGTTTACGGCCTGCTCATGGCAGAATACCTTTACCACCTTCTGCCCCTCTATCATCTCCTCGATATAGCCGTTCACCTTGCCCACGCTTTCCTGCCTGGCCTTGAAGAAGCGGCTCGAGTTTTTTGCTATCAGCTTTGTTACAAGGCTCATCAGCACCAGCATAACTATGCATATAGCCGTGAGTATGGGGTTTAGCACTATCATCATTATGAACACGCCTATTATGCGTATACCGCTGCTGATGAAGGAGGGCAGGCCGTTGCTTATCATCTCGCGCATAGCGTCGGTATCGTTGGTGTAGCGGCTCATTATCTCGCCGTGCGTGCGCTTGTCAAAGTAGCTTATGGGCAGGGTCTGCATCTTTGTGAACATCTCCAGGCGCAGCTTGAGCAGCGTGCCTGTGGATACGTTTATCATAAGCCTGTTGAATATAAACGTGCCGAATATGCCCAGCGTGTATACCGCCGCCATTATCGCAAGCTGGCCTACCAGGCCGGTAAGGTCGGGTTTTTCGCTGCCGACCCAGGGCAGTATGTATACGTTTATTATGGGCTTTAGCATGTATGTTCCGGCTATGTTCGCGCCGCTGCTTAGCACTATGCCTATAAATACGGCTATAAGCTGCCACCTGTACGGCTTAAAGTAGCCTAAAATGCGCCTGAATGTGCCTTTGGCGTCCTTCGGCTTTGCAAAGCCCTGCGTCTTGCCGTGCTTAGGTCCCGGCATATCACGCCACCCCCTTTTGCTGGGAGATGTATACCTCCCTGTATATCTCGCTTCGCTGCATAAGCTCCTCATGCGTGCCAACGTCGCTTATGCGGCCCTCATCCATCACCACTATCCTGTCCGCGTCCATAACGCTTGATATGCGCTGGGCGATTATTATAGTTGTGGTGGAGCTAAGCTCCTCCCTGAGGGCTTTTCTTATGGCGGCGTCCGTAGCGGTATCCACCGCGCTTGTCGAATCGTCAAGTATTATTATCCTCGGCTTGGATATAAGCGCCCTGGCTATGCACAATCTCTGCTTCTGCCCGCCGGAAACGTTCACGCCGCCCTGCCCAAGCTCGGTATCGTAGCCGTCGGGGAAGCTCTTTACAAAGCCGTCCGCAGCGGCGGCGGAGCAGGCAGCCTCTATCTCCTCCTCGCTGGCGTTTTCGTCGCCCCATTTCAGGTTATCCCTTATCGTGCCCGAGAAAAGAACGTTCTTTTGCAGCACCATTGATACGCTCCGCCTGAGCGTATCCAGCTTATACTCCCTCACGTCGTGTCCGGCCACCCTTACGGAGCCGCTTGTTGCGTCATAAAGCCTTGGTATAAGCTGCACCAGCGTGGATTTCGCGCTGCCGGTGCCGCCTATTATGCCTATCGTCTCACCCGAGGCTATCCTAAGGCTTATATGCTCAAGGTTCGGGTTGCCCTCATCGCCGCTGTAGCTGAAGGATACGTCGTCAAACTCTATGGAGCCGTCATTTACATTAAGCTCCGCGTCCGCTTCGTCGTCGTTTATGGAGGGCTTCTCGTCCAGCACCTCGGCAATCCTTGAGGCGCTTGCCTTGCTCATCACGAGCATTACCATCATCATCGCCACCATCATAACCGCGGAAAGCACCTGCCCAATGTAGCTTATAAAGCTTATCAGGTCGCCGGAAAGCAGCTTGCCGCCTATTATATGCACGCCGCCCATGTAGCACACGGCCACCATGCATATGTATACCACATACTGCGCCAGAGGCATTGCCGTGACCAGCAGCTTTTCGGCCTTTATCTGATAATCGCGCACCTCTTTTGCGGAAAAGGTGAACTTCTCGTCCTCATGCTCCTCCCGCACATAGGCCTTTACGACCCTCATGGCCGTAAGATTCTCCTGCACGCTTGCGTTCATCGCGTCAATCTTTGAAAGCATGGCCTTGAACCGCGGGAAGGTCTTTACCGCGAATATGCCTACGAACACCGCCATGAACGGCAGCGCAAACAGAAACACCACCGCAAGGTCCGCGCTTATCCTCACGGCCATTATTGTGGCCGCGACCAGCATGAACGGCGCGCGTATGAACGTGCGCACCGCCGACATGTATGTGTTCTGTATCGTATTCACATCCGTAGTGAGCCTTGTTATAAGGCTTGCTGTGGAAAAACGATCCACATTTGCAAAGGAAAAGGCCTGCACCCTTTCAAACAGGTCGCCCCTCAGGTTCTTTGCAAAGCCGGCGCTTGCCACGCTTGCGAATCTTGCCGAAAGCATGCCAAGGCCCAGCGATAAAAGCGCCATAAGTATCATCATAAGCCCCCGCTGCAATATAAAGCCCGTATCGCGGTTGGCTATGCCTATGTTCACTATATCCGCCATAAGGAACGGAATATTTACCTCCACTACTACCTCGCCCACTATCGTCAGCGCGGCCAGCAGGGACTTTAATCTGTACCCCTTTGTATATGGAAAAAGCTTCCTTATCATTCCCTGTTCTCATCCTCCATTCTGTGCAGCTCCTTGATAAGCTCGGATACGCTGCTTTGCGCCTTATCCTTGCCAAGGTTAGCCGTCATTCTATCCAAAAAGCTTATAAGAAGCTGCTTTTCCGCACCATCTAAGCCATATAGCATGGCCTCGTCCAGCTCCCTGAAAAGCTCCTTGATCCTTATATGGTTCTTTCTTCCCTTCTCGGTAAGCTCAAGCCTGTTGCGCCTTAGGTCGCACTCGTCGGCGGTCCTTTTTATCAGGCCCGCCTTCTCCATCCTTCTTACGCTGCACGCTATGCTCGGCGCGCTTATGCCTATGGCCTCGGCCGCATCGGCCTGCGTGCAGCCCGGGTGCTGCTCTATATAGTCAAGTATGGGTCCCTGCCCCCTGTGCGCGTCCGTACCCTTGAGCATGCATTGTATGCGCATGCGGCGTATAAGCTCCAGCCTGTGCAGGCATTCCACTATGCGCTTGTTTTCATCTGCGCTACCGGCTTTTGCATTTTCCACGCTATTCGCCCCCTTTCCTCATATTTCGGCCTTATCCTGCCGTATCGGCCATAAAAAGTTAATTAGTTAATAATTAAGTGGCTAAGCGATATTTTAGGTTCAAAACAGTCAAAAGTCAACAGCGTTTTGCGCACTTTACAATTTTGCCCAAATTGCGCTTTATAAGCGCCAAAAGATGAACCTAAACGCCAAATTAAGGCCCTACCGCCGCGAAAAATGCGGTGATATGCTTTAGCCACGGAACAAAATTCCAAATTTCAATAAAAATCTTAATAATAATAGGCATAAGGAGGATACATATGACAAAATTTAAGGTTTTGATGGCGGACGGCAACGCGCAGCTTCTTGCGGCGATGAAGGACTACTTTAGCGCGCAGGAGCGCATAGCATGCTTTGACACGGTATCCGATGGCATAAGCGCGCTTGAGGCGCTGAACAAGAGCCGCTACGATGTGCTTATAAGCGAGCTTATCATGCCCAGGGCGGATGGGTTTGAGATACTTGAGCGCATAGCCGCGGGCCTTGTGAGCGACGCGCCCAGCGTTATGGTGGTAAGCGCCATGCGCAGCGAGGACATGGTACAGCGCGCCTGCGCGCTGGGGGCCAAGTACTACATGGTAAAGCCGGTAGAGCCAGAGGCCGTGTTCAAAAGAATGCTGGATATGGCGGACGAGCAGCAGCCCAGGTATTCGCAGCTGCTGATGCCGTCCCAGCAGCCCAAAACGCTTGATGAAAAGATAACGTCGGTATTTCTTGTTATAGGCATACCCGCGCACATAAAGGGCTATCACTACCTGAGGGAGGCCATACGCATGGTCTACTACCAACCCGAGCTTATAAACCGCATAACAAAGGAGCTTTACCCGGGCATAGCCAAGCGCTTCTCAACCTCAGCCTCAAAGGTGGAGCGCGCCATACGGCACTCCATAGAGGTGGCCTGGACCCGCGGCAAGATAGAGAATATAAACCAGCTGTTCGGCTATAATATCTACTCCAAGAATGACAAGCCCACCAACGGCGAGTTCATCGCCCTTGTTGCAGACAAGCTCATAATGGAGGACGCCAGGGAAAGGGACGTCAAGAGCGCGGTATAAGGCTGTCTAAAGGGCGGAGAGCGGTCGCTTCATAGCAACGAAAAAAGCGGCGCTCAGCCGCTTTCAGCAGGTCGATAAGCCCTGGGGTTGTTAAGGGGCGGCTGCCCCTTAAGCTAATTCCGGCTCTGACGGCATGTGCGTCAGAACGGATGAAAGCCTTCAGGTTCTCATACCTTGCGGGTTTTGCCGCCCGCGAGCTAATGCGAGAGGCGAAACCCGTGAAAACTCGAAAAAGTGGCTGGTCGCCACTTTTTTGACAGACTGCGGGATAGCTTTAATAAAAGCTATCCCTGCTGCTTGTTTAAGCTAAGGAGTCTTATATGCTCTTCCCTGCCATCAGCGAGGCCACGGCCATGGAAAAGAACTTCTCCTCCGCGCTGGAGCCGCGGCTGGTAAGCACTATAGGCACCTTTGCGCCCATAATCACGCCGCCCATCTCCGCCTTGGCGGTAACTATAAGGCATTTGCCGAGTATGTTGCCCGCGTCTATATCCGGCACTATCAGCGCGTCAAAATCGCCGCAGTACTGGCAATCGACTCCCTTGTGGTGGGCTATGGCCTTATCCATCGCCACATCGTAGGAAAGCGGCCCTTCAACTATGCAGTGCTGTATCAGCCCTTCCTGATTCATGCGCTTAAGCTCGGCAGCCTCAACGGTAGCCTTCATGCGCGGGTTAACCTTCTCTATCGCTGCAAGCACGGCCACCTTGGGCAGCTTGTAGCCCATTCTCAGCATTGCATCGACCGCGTTTTCGATTATGCCCACCTTCTCCTCAAGCGATGGATACATCACCATTCCGCCATCCGTAGTTACGAGCAGCTTATGGTAATTTGGCACGTTTGAAAAGAACACGACGTGGCTCATCAGCTTGCCCGTTCTAAGATTATTCTCCTTGGCGACTACGGGGTGCAGCATGTCTCGCGTTTCTATAAGGCCCTTCATAAGCACGTTGGCGCTTGAATCCTTAACAAGCTCCACAGCTACCTGAGCCTCCGTATTCTCACTGGCATCAACTATATTGTAGTCTGATGGATTCCTGTCAAAGGAGCGCAGTATCTCCCTTATCCTGCCGGCATTGCCTACAAATATCGGCACGGCAATGTCCTGCTGCTCAGCCCTCAGCGCAGCCTCTATGACCGGCGCGTCATGCGCGCCCGCTATGGCAACGCTGCGCTCCGTCTCCTTAAGCTTTACCGCTGCAACCACTTCGTCAAAGTTCTTGTACATTCTTGTTGTCCTGCTCCAGTTTTACTAAATATTACTCCATGCCATAGCCTGCCCTGTAGGCGGCAATGTTCATGTCCACAGCCTTTGCCGGAACGAAGCGCTTAACAAGCTCCTCCCAGTCAACGCCGTCAAGCTTCATGGCCTTTACCAGCGCGCCGAGCAGCACTATGTTCTGAGCCCTTATGCTGCCGAGCCTTTCAGCCGTTTCGGCGGCCTTTATAACAAGCACATGCTCAACATGCTTCTTTATTTCGTCAATGGCGCCGTGCGGATACTGCTCAGCCCCGCTGAGCACGGGCATGGGATATATCTCCCTTTCATCGGTTATCAGCGTGCCGCCCTTTTTGAGGAACGGCAGCGCCCTCAGCGCCTCCGCCTTTTCAAACGATATCACCATATCCGCCTCGGCAAGGCCTATGTTGGGCGCGTAAACGCTTTCGCCATACTTTATCTGGGTAGAAACGCTGCCTCCGCGCTGGCTCATGCCGTGTATCTCGCTCATTTTAACCTGATACCCCAGCTGAGTCAACCCAGCCGTAAGAATCTTGGAGATCAGTATAGTGCCCTGACCGCCGACACCAACCAGAAGAATGCTGTTAGCCATATTATTTCTCCTTCCTTTCTATCGCGCCGAACTTGCACATATGCATGCAAAGCCCGCAGCCGGTGCAGCTCGCGGTATCGAATATCCTTGCCTTGCCGTTTTCAAACTCTATGGCCGGGCAGGCTATCTTCATGCACTGCTTGCAGCCGCGGCACTTGTCGCCGTCTATTTCGCAGTGTCTTGCGGCGTTTTGCTTCTGCACCTCTTTAATGAGCGCGCAGGGGCGGCGGGTGATTATCACGAACGGGCCCTTCACGCTAAGGCCGGCCTCCACCGCGTTCCTCACGGCCTCTATATCCAGCGGATCCACCACTACCACCCTGTCCCTTGCCAGGCCGGTGGCGAGCGCAAGCTTTTCTATATCCAGCGCGGGACTCAGCTCGCCCATAAGGTTCCTTGTGGTACCCGGATTATCCTGATGCCCCGTCATGGCGGTTATGGAGTTGTCAAGTATGCAGGCTATAACGTTCGCATCGGCGGCCACAACGTCCATAAGGCTGGTCATGCCGCTGTGGAAGAAGGTTGAATCGCCAAGGCAGCCGAGGGCCTTCCTCGTGTCGCCCTGCATCTCAAGCGCCTTTGCAAGGCCTATTATACTGCTTATGCCGCTGCCCATGCATATTGTAGCGTCAAGGGCGTTGAGCGGCGGGTTTATGCCAAGGGTGTAGCAGCCTATATCGCCTATGGGCACTATGGACTTGTTAAGGTATTTCGTAAGCGCGAAGAAGAAGCCCCTGTGCGGGCAGCCTGCGCAAAGCACCGGCGGGCGTGCGGGAGCCTTTATGGCGGCCTCGTAGCCCTCCTCTGCGGTGCCTGGCAGGAAAGCGTCGCGTATTATCCTTGCGTTAAGCTCGTCGCATATGGGCAGCCTGGCCTTGCCTATGGCGCCAGTGAAGCCGAGCGCATGCACAGCGTCCTCAAGGTACGGATCGTTTTCCTCTATAACATAAATGGTGTCGTATTTTGAGCAGAAATCAGCCATCAGCCTGCGCGGCAGCGGATAGGTCAGCCCGAGCTTAAGATAATCAACGGTGTTTCCGAACACCTCCTTGGCATGCTCATAAGCTATGCCGCTGGTGACTACGCCTATTTTGGCTCCGTTTGCCTCCACCCTGTTGAACGGGCAGTCGTTTGAGTATTCCTCAAGCTTTTTGAGCATCTCTTCCCTGTATATATGCCTTGCGCGGGCGTGGGCCGGCAGCATGGCGTTCTTCTTGGGGTCGCGCACATACTTTTTAACGGGGACCTCCTGCCTTTCCTCAAGCTTTACAAGGCTCTTGGAGTGGCAGACCCTTGTTGTCATCCTGAGCATGACCAGGGTATCGAACCTTTCGGAGATATCGAACGCCGCCTTTGCAAAGTCGCGGCACTCCGCGCTGTCAGAAGGCTCCATCATAGCTATCTTGGCATGCGGGGCGTAGAGCCTGTTGTCCTGCTCGTTCTGGCTGCTGTGGCAGCCCGGGTCGTCGGCCGATACGAACACGAAGCCGCCGTTAACGCCGCTGTAAGCCATGGTGAATATGGGGTCCGCCGCAACGTTCATGCCAACGTGCTTCATCGCGGCGAAAGCCCTCGCTCCGCCTATGCTCGCTCCGGAGGCTATCTCAACAGCCGTCTTTTCGTTGCAGGCCCATTGACAGTATATCTTATCCTTATACTTTTGTCCTATGTTTTCAAGTATCTCGGTGCTGGGCGTGCCCGGATAAGCCGCCGCCACATGGCAGCCGGCCTCGTATACGCCGCGCGCAACGGCCTCGTTGCCGCTTAGCATTTCCATCTGCATGAATCATTACCTCCTTTTAGCCTGACAAAGATATGGTAGCTTATTTAGTTTATGATACCATCGGCGTGTTTTACGCGCAATTATATGTTAAACGATATATTATCTATTCTCATTTCCGAGAAAGCGCCGTAAACCGTGTAAAGCACATTAAGAAATGGAGGCTCTGCGGCGTCCATTTCCAATGCATATCACGGTTCTGGGCAGAATATTATATAAGCCCTGAAATTGTTTACTTGTTTACATTATACTGTTTTAGCTGATGTATAAGCCTATTTCGCCGTCCTATGCAGCAGCGCCGCGCCGACTATGCCCGCGTCGTTGCCAAGCTTGGCCTTAACTATTGCCGCGTGCTCTTTATAGAAGCTCTTTTTCTCAACGTTTTTGCGCACCGGCTCGAGCAAAAACTCGCCCGCGCCGCTCACGCCGCCGCCAATGGCTATGGCCATAGGGTCAAGCGTGTTTATTATGGAGGCTATGCCGCTGCCCAGCGCGTCCACATAGTCATTGAATATGGCCATGGCCTCGCCGTCGCCCCGCTTTGCCGCGTCTATCACGAGCTTTGCGTCTATCCTCTGGGCGTTGCCGCCGCATGCCCCGTATATAAGGCTGTGCTCATTTTTTGCTATGGACTCCCTCGCCCGCCTTATTATGGCCGTAGCGGAGCAGCGCGCCTCAAAGCAGCCGCTCACCCCGCAGGAGCATACGGGGCCGGCGAGCCTGTCTATTATCATATGCCCAAGCTCCACGCCGTTGCCCATGCCGCCGGTGAACAGCGCCCCGTTCAGTATAACCCCGCCGCCAACGCCCGTGCCGAGCGTTATAAGCAGGCAGTTTTCATACCCCCTCAGCGCGCCGCAGCAGTATTCCGCCCACGCGGCGGCATCGGCGTCGTTTGCCATAAGCACGTTTATCCTGCCGCCAAGCTCGTTTTCTATAAGCTCAGGCAGCGGCGTATCCTCAAAGCCAAGGTTATATGCGTTAAGTATGCGCCTTTTGTCCCTTGAAAGGCTGCCTGGCACGGCTATGCCTATATAGCTTATGCTCTGGCCCGCGCCAAGGCTTGCCTCAAGCGCTTTAGTCATGCCGGCTATCAGCGCCGGAGCCTTTTCCGGCTCCCCCTTGGGATACGGCCTTTCAAGCCTTGCAAGCTCGTCAGCGCCGTCAAAAAGCGCGCCCGCTATGTGCGAGCCGCCTATGTCGAAGCCTATGCTGTATGCGCCCATACGCCCTCCTTATAAGCTGCTGTGAATATAGCGTCACTGTCCAAACAGGCCCGCCATGTTTCCGGCAAAGCCGCCGCTCGTATTATAGCCGAGCTTTTTAAGCAAAAAGTTCCTTGCCGCCACCTCTACAACGACGGACAGGTTCCTGCCCGGGCTTACCGGCAGCACCGTCGTAGCTATATCCACGCCGAGCAGCTCGGTGCGCTTTTCCTTTGCGCCTATGCGCTCGTAATCCGAGGCAGGGTCATACAGCTCAAGATCCATTATAAAATCTATGCTCTTTTCATTTACCGCCGCGCCCACGCCGAACAGGTATCTTACGTCAACAACGCCTATTCCCCTGACTTCTATAAGATACTTTGTCGCCTCCGGCGCGGAGCCTACTATCCTGCCTGCCGCCACCTTTGTTATGCGCACAACATCATCCGCCACCAGCCTGTGGCCCTTGTTTATCATCTCAAGCGCCGTCTCGCTTTTGCCAAGGCCGCTTTCGCCCCGCATCAATATGCCAACGCCGAACACGTCCATAAGCACGCCGTGTATAAGCATGCTCGGCGCCAGCTTTCTTGAAAGGAAGTTGCTTATCCTGTGGCCTATCTCGTCCGTTTTCTGCTTTGACAGGAATACGGGCAGCTTATGCTCCCTTGCGCAGCTTAAAAGCGCCTTTGGCGGCATGTTGCCCCTTGCGCACACCATGCACGGCACGGAGTAGGACATGAACCTGCTCATTCTTGCGTACACCTCGTCCTCGTCAAGGCCATACAGGTAGTACATCTCGCTCTTGCCTATTATCTGCACCCTTTTGCTTAAAAAATGGTCGTAATAGCCGGCAAACTGCAAGCCGGGCCTGCCTATCTCGGCGCTTGTGAAAGTAACGCTGCCCTCCCCCGCTTCAAGCACCTCAAGTTCGAGCTGCTCTGCGATATGCGCTACATCAAGTGTTATCCTATCAGCCATTCTTATCTCCCCTTAAAGCCGCGTTTCGTAACTTATCCGGCATGCCTGAGCACTATATTGTCTATGAACCAGGCGGCCGCCATATCCTCGCATTTTGGCAGCACCACGTCCGCTGCGCTTATCACCTCTTTGTGCGCGTCCCCAACGGCAGCGCCTATGCCTGCGTAGCGTATCATTTCTATATCCAACAGGTTGTCGCCAACGGCGGCTACCTCGCTCCTTTTTATTCCCATGCTGTCCGCAAGCCACTCAAGCGCGCTGCCCTTGTGCGCGTTTGCCGCGTTGAACTCTATAAACCCGGGTACTGAGCCGGATACCTTTAGCCTGCCCTCATACCTTTTGCCAAGCATGGGTATAAGCGCCTCCGCCCTGTCAGGCTCCGTTATAAACAGCACCTTCGGCACGTTATGCCATGTTTTTTCGCCGACGAGCGGATCTATGCACCTTGGCAGGTCAAGGCTTTTGCTGTATGCGCTGACATAGGGGTTGTCCCTTGCAAAAACTATGCCGTCCCCCTGATAAAGATGCGCGTGTACGCCAAGGCTGTCCGCAAGCTTGAAAAGCCCCTTTACCGTATCCGGCTCAAGCTCGGTGGTGTATATGGCCCGTCCCGTCCTTGTGTCGTTTATCACCGCGCCGCCGTAGTTTATAACCGGCCCCTTAACGCCCATAGCCTTCCATATATAAGATGAGCCAAGGTAGCCCCTTCCTGTCGCCACGGTGACGAACACGCCCGCAGCCTGCGCCCTTTTTATCGCCTCAAGATTCTTTTCCGGCACGATTCTCGGCTGTTTTGTCAGCGTATCGTCTATGTCAAATGCCAAAAGCTTTATCATGTTTGATCCTCTTTATCCTTGTTGTCGCCGGCGGCCCCATCGCTTCGTCCGCTTTTGCCGCCATGGAAGTGCTTATGCACAGCCTCGGCGCTCGGCCTGTTCATGCCCTTGACAGCCATAAGCTGCTCCAGCGTAGCAGCGGCGATGGCGTCCCGTGTGATAAACGCATCGAACAGCAGCCGCTTGCGCTTTTCTCCTATGCCCTCTATACCGTCAAGCTCGCTCATAAGCGCGCTGCGCACATGCAGGCTCCTGTGGTAGGATATGGCAAACCTGTGCGCCTCGTCCCTTACGCGCTGCAAAAAGTGCAGCGCGCCATCGCCCCTTGGCAGTATAACGCTTTGTTCCTGATAGGGCAGTATTATCTCCTCCTTGCGCTCGGCAAGGCCTATCGCCGGTATAAAGTCCAAACCCTGCTCGTTCAGCACCTCAAGCGCTATGTCAAGCTGCGCCCTGCCGCCGTCGATAACGAGCAGCTCCGGAAGGGCGGTGAACCTGCTGTCCTCGCTCTTCGCCCGTTCAAACCTTCTTGTAAGGGCCTCCTTCATCGCGGCAAGGTCATCCCCGTTGACCTGCGCCTTTATTCTGAAGCGCCTGTACTCCTTGGGCGCGGGCTTTGAGTTTATGAACACCACCATGCCGGATACCGTATCCCTGCCCATTATGTGGGAGTTGTCGAAGCACTCTATCCTGCCCGGTATCTCCTCAAGCCCTATGTAGCCGCACAGCCTTGCAAGCGCGCCCTCGCCCCTTTCCCAGGCTCTGTGCTCAAGCTCCCTCTGCTTCGCTATGGCGTCCATGCCGTTTTTATAGGCAAGCTCCACCTGCTCCGCCTTTTCGCCCCTTGCGGGCTTATGCAGCTCCACCCTGGCTCCCTTTTGTTGCCTCAGCCACGCCTCAAGCTCGCCGCAGTTGTCCGGCAAATCCCTTACCAATACCTCCTTGGGTATGCTGCCGCTGTCCTGATAGAACTGCTGCAAAAACGCCTCCATTATGCTGCCGCCCGTCTCGCCGTAGGAATCCATTGCGTAGTGCTGGCTGCCTATCACGTTGCCCCCGCGCACAAAAAGGGCGAATATAACGTCGTCCTCCTTGTCCCTTGCCAGCGCAAAAACGTCCCTTTCGGCCCCCGTCTTTACCATTGCGCGCTGCTTTTCGCCCATGCGCTCAACGGCGTCCGCCCTGTCGCGGTACTGTGCGGCCTTTTCGTATTCCATGCTGTCGCTGGCGCGCTGCATCTCCTGCCTCAGCATGGCGCACACCGGCTCCGTATCCCCCTCAAGAAAGCTCGCAACGCTTTGCAGAAGCTTATGGTACTCCTCCCGCGTCACCTTGCCGGAACATGGCGCGCAGCACTTGTTGAGGTGATGCATAAGGCACGGCCGCTCCCGCCGCGCTATGGCCTTTGCAATATCCTTTTTGCAGTGCCTTACGGGGAATATGTCCCTTATGCAGGACAGCGCGTCCCTCAGCGTCACCGCGCTAAGATACGGCCCGAAGTAGCGCGCGCCGTCGTTCCTGGCCCGCCTCACCACCTCGAACCTGGGAAAATCCTGCTTTTCGTCAAGCCGCACATATGGAAAATGCTTGTCATCCTTAAGCAGTATATTATAATGCGGCTGCAAGCTCTTCGTCATGGCCGCCTCAAGCGTAAGCGCCTCTGTTTCGTTTGATGTGAGTATGTATTCAAAGTCCGCGATGTGGCTCACCATCGCCTTCACCTTCGGGCTCATGTTCTTTTGAGAATGGAAATACTGGCGCACGCGGTTTTTAAGGTTCACCGCCTTGCCTACATATATTATTTCGCCCGCGCTGTTAAGCATGCGGTACACTCCCGGGCTGTCCGGAAGGAGCTTGAGTTTTTCTTCAATAAGCCGGTTCATGAATTTATTATACCATCAGTTGACAAGGGGACACAAGGTCAGCCTGTCGAAAAGCCCTGGGGTTGTTAAGGGGCGGCAGCCCCTTAAGCTAATTCCGGCTCTGACGGCATGCACGTCAGAACGGATGAAAACCTTTAGGTTTTCGCAGAGTGTCAAAAAGGTGGCTGGTAGCCACTTTTTCGATACTCTGAAGGTTTTACGGCCCGTCGGTATCATTGTCCGTGCGGATTATGATTATTATATTGCCGCCTTCATCGCAATTCTTGCCGGCCCCTGCAAATTCCCTTATCACAAGCTGCTCTATTGCGGCTTTTAAGGCGACTATCTTGATAAGCTCCACCGCCTCGCTCATCCTGAACCTGAAAAAGCCCTCTATGTTCAGCGCAGATTCCGTACTGAGATAGTCCATAAGCCGTGCGGCGGCGCGGGCGTAGAGCGCGGTACGTCCCCTTATGCCCTTAAGCACGGCTATGCCCCTTTTCAGCGCAAGCCGCTTTTCATCATCGTCTATAGGGTATATCTCAATCTCCTTTTTCAGCTCCATATATGTTATATCCTTCAGCATCAGCCTGCATAATGCCATGCACAGCGTCTCGATCCCCTCCTCGTCCCTTACGGCAGCCTTAGCGCGTTGCCTGCTTATTGCCTTTACGCCTACTCCCTCGGCATCCCTAAGCCTATCACGCAGAGTGTTCGCAACGTCTATATCATATTCAAGCGTTTCTAACAAAAATTCCCTCATCGGCCCCTCCTGATGATATAAGCTTCTGCCCCACACTTGCAGCATATTCAAAACGGAGCCTTTTTGCCTTTTTTGCTGTTGACATCGCCGCCGCGGGAGTATTATAATTCAATACAAATGTTTCCCTCGGGCTAAAGTGGGAAAAGTACCGCGGAGGATAAGCGAAAGAGAGGCGCGCCAACGGCTGAAAGCGCGCTGCCGAAGCCGCCGCAGGGAAGACCGGCCCGCCACCGTGGGCGCGCAAGGCGCGATACAGCCTTATTATGAGTGGGTTTTATACCAATTAGGGTGGAACCGCGGGCGAATAAAGCCGGAGTAAGCTATCGTCCGTCCCTTGCGTTGCTTGGGGCGGGCGTTTTTTTATACCCGCCGAACAGTTTTTTATTTACCCATAAGTTTTTAAGGAGGACACCATGAACATCACATTCCCCGATGGCTCCGTCAAGCAGTTTGAGGACGGCATGACGGCGCTGCAAATAGCCGAGACGATAAGCCCAAGGCTCAAAAAGGCCACCCTTGCCGCCGAGATAGACGGCCGCAGGGAGGACGCTTTCAGGCCGATACACGGCGACCATAAGCTCAAGCTTCTCACATGGGACGATGAGGACGGCCGCTGGACCATGCGCCACACAGGCAGCCATATATTGGCTCAGGCCGTAAAGAGGGTGCACCCCGAGGCCAAGCTTGCGATAGGCCCCGCAATAGAGAACGGCTTCTACTATGACTTTGACGCCGAGCCCTTCACTCCGGACGATCTTGAGAAGATACAAAAGGAGATGGAGAAGATAATCGCCGAGGCGCTGCCGCTTGAGCGCTTTGAGCTGCCCAGGGACGAGGCCATAGAGTACTTTAAGCAGAGGGAGGAGCCGTATAAGGTAGAGCTTATAGAGGATCTTCCAAAGGACGCTATAATAAGCTTTTATAAGCAGGGCGACTTCGTTGACCTGTGCGCCGGCCCTCACGTTGAAACCACGGGCAAGGTAAGATTCGTAAAGCTTATGAGCGTTGCCGGAGCATACTGGCGCGGAAGCGAAAAGAACAAGATGCTCCAGCGCATATACGGCACGGCGTTTGAAAAGAAGGCCGATCTTGACGAATACATAAACCGCATAGAGGAGGCCAAAAGGCGCGACCACAGGAAGCTCGGCCGCGAGCTTGGCCTGTTCGCCCTTATGGAGGAAGGCCCCGGCTTCCCGTTCTTCCTGCCCAAGGGAATGGTGCTGAGGAACACCCTGCTCGACTACTGGCATGAGATACACAAGCGTTATGGCTACGTTGAGATATCTACGCCTATAATACTCAATCAGGAGCTTTGGCACCGCAGCGGCCACTGGGAGCATTATAAGGACAACATGTATACCACCGTTATAGACGGCGAGGATTACGCCATAAAGCCCATGAACTGCCCGGGCGGAATGCTGGTATATAAGACCGAGCCGCACTCCTACCGCGAGCTGCCGCTCAGGATGGCGGAGCTTGGCCTTGTGCACAGGCATGAGCTTTCCGGCGCGCTGCACGGGCTTTTCCGCGTGCGCTGCTTTACGCAGGACGATGCGCACATTTTCATGACCTGGGATCAGATGGAGCAGGAGATACAGAACGTTGTAAGGCTGTTTGACGAGGTATATTCCACCTTCGGCCTGACATATCAGATAGAGGTCTCCACCATGCCGGAGGACCACATAGGCGAAAAGGAAACATGGGACCTTGCAACGGATACGCTAAAGCGCGCCATAGAGCATATGGGCAAGAGCTATATTATAAACGAGGGCGACGGCGCATTCTACGGCCCGAAGCTGGACTTCCACCTTTCCGACTCGCTCGGGCGCACATGGCAGTGCGGCACGATACAGCTGGATATGCAGATGCCGGAGCGCTTTGACCTTGAATATGTGGGCGCGGACGGCGAAAAGCACAGGCCCGTTATGATACACCGCGTGGTGCTTGGCTCCATAGAGCGCTTTATCGGCGTAATAACCGAGCATTTTGCGGGCGCGTTCCCGACCTGGCTCGCCCCCGTTCAGGTGAAGGTGCTTGCCATGACCGACCGCACTCACGACGCCGCAAAGAGCATAGCCGCAGAGCTTGACGGCATGGGCGTCCGCGTGGAGACCGACCTGCGCAACGAAAAGATAGGCTTCAAGATCCGCGAGGCGCAGATGCAGCGCATACCGTACATGCTGATAATAGGCGACAAGGAGGTCGAAAACAACGTCGTTGCCGTGCGCAGCCGCAAGGGCGGCGACCTTGGCAAGATGACGCTTGACGAATTCAAGGCCAAGATAGCCGAGGAGATAAAGACAAGAGCCATAGCCGACTGACATACACAATGCAACACGGGCTGCCCACAGGGCGGCCCATCATTCTGTCAAAAAAGTGGCTATTCGCCACTTTTTTGAGTTTTTTCGGGTTTCGCCTCTC
>SAMEA3663267__coassemble_367_pt1 | contig 14228 bp, 11 predicted proteins | sample SAMEA3663267__metabat2_low_PE_012 | metagenome-assembled genome bin SAMEA3663267 (sample SAMEA3663267) | pig gut metagenome | biome: pig gut; feature: pig-associated habitat; material: faeces | place: China | collected 2013
TGTTGTATGTACGCTGACGGCTGGTCAGGGACTCAAGGTAAAGGCGCTTATAGGCGAATGGTATTATGCCGTTGTTGATACCCATGCCGGTTATATATACAGAAGCGATATAACCGTTTCAAGCTCAACGCTTGCAGGCGCAGGCATGCTTAAGCAGGGCATGGAAGGGGAAGAGGTCAAAAAGCTTCAGCAGGCGCTTTATAACAGGGGCTTTCTTGCAAAGGATAATGTAAACAGCGTTTTTGGCTCCGCAACAAGAAAAGCCGTTATGGAATATCAGCAGGCGATGGGGCTTTCCGCAGACGGAATAGCCGGAAACGCTACGCTTTCAACCGTATATGACAGCGCGAACAAGCTTGAAAAAGCCAATGCAGATTTCTATAAGCTGAAAGGCACAGTAATATTGCTTGATTGGTTCAAAGGCGGCAGCGAATGGCTCAATAAGGGCGCAAAGTTCACCGTTACCGATGTAAGGACCGGCAAGAGCTTCCGCGCAACGCGCTTTGGCGGCTGGTATCATGCGGACAGTGAACCTATCACAAAATATGACACGTCTATAATAAAGAGCCTTGAAGGCTTTTCCTGGAACAGAAGGCCTATATGGGTAACCTATAAAGGCAAGACTGTTGCCGCGAGTATGCATACCATGCCGCATATGGCGAACCCTACCGAATCAAACGGCTTTGACGGGCATTTTTGCATACATCTTCTCCATTCAAAGGTGCATGCGAACAGCAAGGAGTGTTCAAGGCATCAAAGGTGCGTGCAGGAAGCTTATAGAGCGGGCAAAAAATAATATAAACTGATTTGATTATCAGCATTACGAAGTATTGTCGGGTCTCCTTTTGCCAATACTAAACAGTATTGGAAGAGGAGGCTTTTTTATGAGCAAAAGCTTGTTAAAACATATTTTTGCCTTTGGGCGCTGCTATGATGAATTTGAGCTGGTTGAAACGGAATCCGGGCAGCCGGGCTTTTTTGATACAGGCGGGCCTGCTCCGCACGAGCAGCAGAAGAAGGAGAACGACTCCATATCCGCAAGCGTAGATGAAAACGAGCGCCGGTTAAAAACGGAGCTGCATACCGAAATAAATCCGGATATGGTGCTCAGGCGCTTCCTGCTCTGCGGGAAGGTGCCTGCGCTTGCGGTATTCGTAAACGGAATGTCCGACCAGGGCTTTGTAAGCGACTTCATACTGCGCCAGGGTATGATGGTAAGAGATATAGATAACGGAGACAGCGAGCTTATAGATTATGCGGCGGACAACATATTCGCCATGAGCGAGGTAAAGAAAGAAACAAGCTGGAAAACTATAAAAAGCGCTATAATGGACGGCTGTACGGCTGTGTTTATAGACGGAGCGGCAGCCGCGCTCAACATGGACACACGAAAATATGAACACAGGAACATACAGGAGCCACAAAACGAAAAAGTGGTAAAGGGCTCTCAGGAGGGATTTGTTGAAAACCTGAGGACAAACATAACCCTTATAAGAAGAAGAGTCAGAACGGATGACCTTGTGGTCGAGCTTAGACCCTGCGGCGGCGACAATAATGTGCGCGCTGCCATTATATACAGGGAGGGCGTAGCTAACGAAACACTGATATGTGAGGTAAAGCGCAGACTGGCTGCGGTTGACACCATGCTTGTGCTTAATGCCGGTATGCTTGAACAGCTTACGGAAAGGCACACATATTCGCTGTTCCCTCAGGTGCTTTCAACTGAAAGACCGGATAGGACAGCCGCCATGCTTATGGAGGGCCACGTTGCCGTAATAGTCGAAGGCAGTCCGGCTGCCAATGTCATGCCGGCTACGCTGTTTACACTGATGTCCACCAGCGAGGATAGCGCAATGCGCGTTCCGCAGGGTAGTGTTATAAGGATAGTCAGATTCATAGGGGCGTGCATATCGATATTGCTGCCAGGATACTTCCTTGCGCTTGCGCTGCATCATCAGGCCCTGCTTTCAACGGAGGTGCTTACGACGGTTGTGGCTTCAAGAAAGATGGTGTTTGCATCCATCGGTATGGAGATGCTTTTCCTTCTTCTGGTATTTCAGCTCGTTAGGGAGGCAGGCATGCGCGTACCAGGCAGCATAGGGCAGGCTATAGGTATAATAGGCGGCCTAATATTGGGACAGGCTGCTGTAACGGCCAACCTTGCAAGCTCCGTGATGCTTATAGTAGTTGCGCTTACAGGCCTTGGTAACTTTTGTATTCCGGATTATTCAACTCAGCTTTCAGCATCTATAATAAGGGTAATGCTTGTGCTTTCCGGCTGGCTTGCGGGCTTGCTGGGGCTATTCAGCTGCACCTTTATGATACTTGCATGGTTAGCATCGCTCAAATCATACGGCGTACCGTTTTTATCGCCACATTCGCCAAAAACAAAGTCAAAGCGGCCAATGGTGCTGCGTGGGCCTCTGAACAACACGCCAAGGCCAAAGGATGTGATGAATACCGAGGAGGATGGGATATGAGGCTTAATGAAGGCAAGATAGGCAAGCAGGAAAGCGTGAGCCTTATCGCGATAGCTATGGTTGCCGCAACGACATACCTGCTCGATTCTGAAAAGGCATATTCAAAGGGCAATTCAACATTTATCAGCCTGGTGCTTAGCATAGTGATAAGCGCGGCGGCGTTTATGCTTGTTTGGTATGCAATGAAGCGCACGGGAGCGAGGGACCTGAACGACCTGTTTGACAGATGCGCAGGAAAGGCGGCGGGCAGCGTGCTTAGCGCTATGGCATGCATGGTGTTTTTGCTTTACGCGTATAGGCTCACGGCAAAATTCTGCGTTGTGATCCATAGCAGCGTGTTCAGCTTTGCACAGTATGAAAGCGTTGCAATGTGGATAATAGTACCTATAGCCTTTGCCGCGATAAGTGGCTTTGAGTGCATAGGCAGGCTTGCAAAAATATTAGGCGTGCTGCTCGGGGTGCTTATGCTTTTCGGCTTTGCTACCATGATTTCGTCATTTGATCTTACAAGGCTCGCGCCGTTCCCCGGCAGCATCGAAAAAACGGCTACGGATACCGTTGCGCGTTCGGCTGACAGCATAGCGGCGTTTTTGGGGATTTTGTGCGTAGCTCCTGCAATGCAGGGCGTTGAAAACGTTAGAAAAAACGGCCTGCTCGGCGCCGCCATAGCGGCCGTGTTCGTGTTTATAATACAGTTTGCGCTTGGGATAACGTTTACATATACGGATCTTGCGGATATGACCATGCCGCTGTATATGCTAAAGATGGTGGTGATGCGCGAAAGCTATCTTTTCAGGCTTGATCAGATGAATCTGTTTTTTTATATGATAACGGCAGTAATAAGCGCCGCTTTTTTCCTTTATGCAACGGCGCTTATGCTGACAAGGCGCACAGAGGGCGAGGACGTGCGGCCGGCAGTCGTGTCCATATCCGCGCTGATATTGGCTGCGCTAAGGGTGGATCACAGGTTCGTTTCGGGCATAATACAGCGCATAGTGGATTTTTCATATGATTACGCCTATGTGATATGGGCCCCGTTTATAATCGCGGCCGTAATAGGCATAATACGCACTATGGCGAAGCAGAAAAGGAGGAAAGCTGATGAAACGCGTGCTTAAGCCGATATCAGCCGCTATTTCGCTGCTTCTTGCTCTGGCGGCATTTTCAGGCTGTATAAAATACGTGGCGATAGATGAATACGGCTATGTAATGACTATAGGCATAGATAAGGGGGAAACGCTTGCATACAGGTATTGCTTTATAATTCAGGTGGAGGGCGATACGCAGGAAGCAAGCGACGCCAAGAACATCGTTGTAAGCGCAGAGGGAAACACGATACATGAGGCCATAAATATAGTGGAGGTAAGCGTGCCGTTCCAACTGCACTTTGGCAGGACCAACTACCTGCTGTTTTCAAAAGATGTTGCACAAACGGGCTACATAACGCGCTTTATAGGCGAATCATTTAAGAATCTTGGCGTAAGGCGCTCTACAAAGCTTATGGTAATACTTGATAACTGCCTTGAATACTGCAGCGGCATAGTAAGCAAAAACAATCCAAATACGTCAAAACGGCAATACTCGATACTGCGAGAGTATTCATCAGAAGGGCTGACGCCCATGACGAACATTGCCCTTTTTACACAGAATGTAAACGCCAAAAGAGGAGATAACATAGTTACGCTCGGCGCCATAGACTACTCTATACCAAGCGAAGAAATACCAGGAAGCACATCTGACAAAAGCATAGACCCAAACAGCACAACGGCGGGAATAAAACGCACGGGAGGGCTGCGTTCATATTATATGGGGTGCGCCGTGTTCGACGGCGGTATAATGAAGGGCGTGCTTAATGGCGGCGACACGGAGACCATACTTATGGCGAAAGGCCTTTTTCATAACGGAAGGCTCACCTATGGCGAAGGAGAGGATCAGATAGTGCTGCTTTTAAAAAACGGAGGTATGCCTAAGGTGGATATCTCGCTTGAACCGGCGCCAAAGGGGGAGCTTTCGCTCGTGCTGCAATGCCATGTGGAGTCTGGGGAGCTTGATGTTGGCTACGAAAAATGGAATGACGAGCTTAAACCGAGGCTTGAAGAATATATGTGCAACGAGCTTAAACGTGTGTTTGAATTGTGCCGCAGTATGAACTCGGATGCTTATGAAATAGGCAAATACGCTGCAATGCATTTTTCAAGTGTGGAGGATTGGGAGAATTATAACTGGAAGGAAAGATACAGCGAGCTTGAGATGCAGTTCAACGTATCGCTCTATATAGAGAATGAAGAGATAAACTCATTGGGAGGTTAAAATGGCAGCGTACTTGATATTGTTTTTTGCGGCTGTGGTATATTGCGCGGCTTATGCGGTGTTTTCAATCAAAAAAGGTCCTTTTATTGCGGCCGCTACAGCTATAGTAATGACAATAGCGCCTGTTTTGCTTTTGATAGCTTCGTTTTGCTGATGAAAGCTCAGCTCTCTTCGTTTATATCGCTATCAGCGCTTTCATCGTCGCCCTCGCTGCAAAGGGTATGCAGCCTGTCCATCAAAGAGCCGCGCCATTCGCTTGTTTCATCTTCCGCTATAACAAAATTACCATGTTCATCTATAAGCAGCACATCCCCTTCCCTTGCGTTATCGGGAAGGGCGTATTTTTCAACGCATACAATAACGCCGTCCTTATCAAGTATGGCATATTTATCTTCAAACCTGTCTATGCTTATCATCTTTCATCCTCCCATAAACATATTCTATTATATACTTGACGTTATAATAAAAAAATAGGTTTGACTAAAAAAGTAGCTCAAGCTTAGCTTAAAACTGTTCCATTGAGGTAAAGAATATGCTACAATGTAACTAAACTATTTGACGGAATCCGTGAGCTTCTGCTGATGTATTTCAGGTAAATGATGCAGGGAAGGAGGATCGTACATGAAGAGCGCAAACGATAAGTATACCGGCAACGAAGAATTGATGGAAATGCTTGAAAAGCTCAGGGCCAGGGCTATGCTTGCTGAAGATGAAATGGCAAAAGCGCACCAGGAAGGGCTAACGATGTGCGATCCAAAGCTTTGTGACATGGGAACCGAATATGAAAATCTGTGCCTTGATATAGATAAACTGGAAGCTCTTATGAAGAAATACAGCGAATAAGGCGCGTTAAGTGTAATAGAATAAATATATTAACAAACAGTAAACGCACAAGCAACGCTGTTTATTAAAAAGAGTAAATACTGTATAATAATCATATCTCCGGTTTTCCGGTGGAAAGGAGCGAGGCCGCCTTGTCTTACGACGTTTTTGTAAAGGCCATAACCAGCGGATTAAGTCAGATACGTATAATGGATCTGATCGATATACTGATTATAGCTGTGATTATTTATAAGCTTATCGTGCTTACAAAAGAGACTCGTGCTTATCAGGTTTTGAAAGGTATGGGCATCCTTTTTATATGCGCGGTCGTATGCGATCTGCTCCAGATACAAACGTTGAGCTGGCTTTTAAGCTCGTTTGTTACAAGCGGAATAATCGTAGTCGTTGTTTTGTTCCAACCGGAGCTAAGGCGCGCGCTTGAGCATATAGGAAGAGGAAAACTGTTTGACAGGTCGTTGCTCAATGATTTCAGCCAAGATGACGCCACAATAGTATCTGAGCTTCAGCTCGCCATAACTGATCTTGCAAAGCGCAGGGTTGGCGCGCTTATTGTGTTTGAGCAGAAGACTGGACTTGGAGACATTGTAGCTACCGGCACGCGAATAGATGGTACAATATCGGCGCCGCTTATTGAGAATATATTTGAGCCTAACACGCCTCTGCACGATGGCGCCATGATAATCAGAGACAGGCAGATAGTTGCTGCCGCATGCATACTGCCTCTTGCGGAGAACATGAGCGTTGCAAGGGAGCTTGGCACAAGGCATCGCGCGGCGCTTGGAATATCTACCGTGTCTGATAGTATAACGATAATAGTCAGCGAGGAAACGGGAGTTATATCCTATGCGCAGGATGGAAAGCTGGTGCGCTATGTTGACCAAAGGGCGCTTAAGGCCCTGCTTGAGACCATGTTTGTGCGCGGCGGCACATCGCCGCTTGCTATGCTTAAGCGGAGGGTGAAAAATGAAGAAAAATAAGAATATCGGCCCCGCGCTGAAAAGCTGGCTGAAAAATGCATTTACAAAGAATATTGTTTTGAAGATAGTATCGCTTATATTCGCCATGTTGCTTTGGGGCTATGTTTTGATGACGGAGAATCCGCAAAGGACAAAGACGATAACAAACGTACCTATAAGCGTTGAAGGCGAGGCTGACCTTATTGCAAGGAAGCTGGTGCTTTGCGGCAACAAGGATCACGGCAATGTAACAGTAAAGGTGAATACGCAGCTCACATCGTACTCAGACCTTTCAGCTGACGATATAACGGCAAGCATAAACCTTTCCAACATAACGGAAAAGGGAGAGCATGAGCTTGTGATAAACACAAAAAGCGCCACTGGCACGGCTGTTTCAACTAATCCTGACCGTATAACGATTAAGGTAGACGACCTTGTAAGCAGGGCTGTTCCGATCGAGGTCAGGCTTGAAGGCGAGATACCTCAAGGCTATTGGTCGGGAGATATAATATACAGCCGAACCGAAGTGACGATAGAAGGGCCTGCTGAGGACGTTGCCAAGATATCCAATGCCGTCGGCGTACTTGATCTGAGCAATATTACGGATTCGATAAGCAAATCGCTCCTGCTTACTTTGTATGATAACGAAGGCGGGGAAATGGATCCGGAGCTGTTTTATAGCAAGCTGCCTTCTGTGACCGTGCGTATGGAGGTATTGCCCATGAAGACGGTGCCAATAGATGTTGATGGCGCGATAATAGGCGCAGATTCGTTGCCCAAGAATTATGAGCTTGTCGGCTACGGTGTGAACGGCACGGGCCAGGTACGCATAATAGGCGAGCAGGATGTGCTGGACCAGATTCATTCCATAGGCATGGAGATGGTGGACATCACCGGAAGCATGGAGAATATAACCGAGGATGTTGCCTTGATAATACCTGACGGCGTTAGGCTGCTTGATGACGATACTGTAAATCTTCACGTTAACATACGCGAGAAGAACGCTGAAGAGCTGTTTGAAAGCGTGCCTATAGACATAGAGAATCTTGGCAAAAAGCTGAACGCGAGCCTTAGCATTGAAGCTGCTGATATGCGGATAAGCGGCAGAATAAGCCTTATCAACGCCATAGACAGGGGAGACGTTAAGCTGTATGTTGACCTTAGCGGGCTTGAGAGCGGCACGTATCAGGTACCTGTTGAGATCAAGCTTCCCGAAGAAGAGATGATGAATGAGCTTATTTGGGTACTCAGTGCAGATACGGTTACAGTAAACATACATTAAGAAACATAACAGCATAGCAAAATGGCGATAGTATTAAACCAGATAAAGCTTCCTATAAGTGAAAATGAGTCCTCGCTGCCGATGCACGCGGCGAGGGCTCTTGCCGTTCCTGCGGAGGCGATACGCTCCATAAGGGTGACGCGCATATCGCTTGACGCGCGAAAAAAGGATGCTATAGCCTTCAGCTATACGCTTGAGGTAACTTTAAGCGATAAGGACGAAGCAAGGCTTGTTAAAAAAGGCTTCAGCCATGCGGCAGATACATTCCACATGGAGCCGAAGTTCGGCGTTGTGCCGCTGGACAAGCCTATAATAGTTGTCGGATTAGGGCCGGCAGGCTTGTTTGCAGCGTATACTTTGGCAGAATATGGCTATAAGCCTATAGTTATAGAGCGTGGTAAATGCGTTGACGAACGGCGGAAGGACGTCCAGGATTTCTGGCATAATGCCAGGCTGAATCCAAACAGCAACGTCATGTTCGGCGAAGGGGGTGCAGGCACATTCTCGGACGGCAAGCTTACAACAAGGATAAAGGACCCGCGGTCAAGGCTTGTTATAGATCTGCTTGCCCGGTTTGGCGCGCCTGACGAGATACGCATTATGGCAAAGCCGCATATAGGCACGGACAAGCTTATTGAAACTGTAAAGAACATAAGGCAGGCGGCTATAACGCTCGGCGCGGAGGTGCGCTTTGAAACAAGGCTTTGCGGCATAGAACGCGAAGGGGATAGGATATCAGGGGCAATAGTTGAAACCAAAAACGGAACAGAAAGAATACCGTGCTGCGCGCTCATAATGGCGGCAGGCCAAGGCGGAAGGGATACATACGAGCTTTTGCTCGATTGCGGCATTGAGCTTTTGCCGAAGCCTTTTGCCGCCGGTGTGCGCATAGAGCACCCACGCGAGCTTATAGACAGGTCGCAATACGGCGCACACATGGATCACCCGAGGCTTGGCGCTGCCGAATACCAGCTTACATCGCAGCAAAACGGCAGGGGAGTGTACACCTTCTGCATGTGCCCGGGCGGCGTAGTGGTGGCATCTTCATCTGGCAAGGAGCAGGTAGTAGTAAACGGAATGAGCTATTATGCAAGAGACGGCGAAAATTCAAACGCTGCCGTTGTAGTACAGGTCGGGGAGAGCGATTATCCCAAGGGACCTTTGGGCGGGCTTGAATTCAGGGAAAAGCTTGAACGCGCCGCGTTCTATGCCGGAGGCGGCGACTATATGGCCCCTGCATGCACGGTTGCGGGGCTTAACGGGAAAGGCTCCGTGTTTGCATCTGTAAAGCCAACGTACATGCCTGGCGTAAGGATAGCGGAGCTATCCAAGATACTGCCTGATTTTATGTTTTATGGCATAAAGCAGGGCATAGCCGATTTCGGCAGGAAGCTTAAGGGATATGACATGGCAGACGCTGTTATAACCGCCGTTGAAAGCCGTACAAGCTCCCCTGTAAGGATAGTGCGCACAGCGAGCGGAGAAGCCACCAATATGATTGGGCTTTATCCTGTTGGTGAAGGGGCGGGCTACGCAGGCGGCATAGTTAGTGCCGCTGTTGACGGCATGAAGGCTGCCGAGCGAATAATGGAGATATACAAAGCGCAATAAGCATAATTAGGCACATAATGCTGAAAATGACTTAAGGCTGAGCTGCCGAGCAAAACGCATACAGCAAAACAATAAGTGTATAGACATATAATATGACAGCCTGTCGATAAACCCTGGGGTTGTTAAGGGGCGGCTGCCCCTTAAGCTAATTCCGGCTTTGACGGCATGCACGTCAGAACGGATGAAAACCTTTAGGTTTTCGTACCTTGCGGGTTTTGCCGCCCGGGAGCGTGAGAGAGAGGCAAAACCTGTGAAAACTCGAAAAAGTGGCGACCAGCCACTTTTTCGACACTCTGAAAGTGGCATAAAGCCACTTATTCATGCAATAATGCTTTATTCGTCCTCATTTGGCGCAAGACTTCTGAGACCTACCATGCTATCGACCGGAAGCGAGAACAGCACGGTTTGAGCATCTGTATGCATGCCGGCCTTATCCATTATGGCATGCATTATCATGTCTTTATCAGCCTTAAGAGTGAGTATATATACTATTTCCTTCTCATTACCTATAGATAAGCCGAAGAATTTTGCCTTAGTGCCAGGCGCTGTTCCGCGTGCGTTAATTACGGTGCCTCCGCGCGCTCCTGCGCTGCGTGCGGCATCCATAACTGTGTCCGTATTGCCCTTTGCGGTTATTGCGACTATAAGCGAATACATAATATCGTTCACTTTTTTCACCTCGTCAGTTGATGTTTCCTGTTGTTGTGTTTGTCCCTTAGTCAAATAATCCAAGCTCGATTGCCCGCCGACGCTGCCTATGGGTATCGTCATAGCTATTCCGTTTCCAGGAACTTCAATTCCCATGACGTCGACAAGCCTTCTTAATATCCTTTTTGCATAATGTGAAGGCACAAATGTCTGCAGCAGTACCTTTTCCGTTTTTTCAAGGCCCATGTAGTCAAGCAGGCTTTTGCTGGCTGTGCCGTTGCAAAGGCTTGCAAACTGGGCTTCAATTCCTATGCTTTTGAACATATTAAGGTAGGATTCGTATTGGTCGCGCCTTACTATGCAAAGCAGCAATCTGTAATCCTTCATGCGTCGCCCTCCATTTCAATGATGTCTTCAACAACGGTTTCGGGTTGTATCTTAACTTCAGCGCCGGTTTTGATGCGGAATATTACGCCAAGTATCTGTATTGTTATTAGCGGCGTCATAGCCACCATTGCAACTATGCCAAATGCGTCTATGGCAATGTTGCCGCCAACCGCAGAGCATACGCCCATTGCAAGCGGCAGCAGGAATGTAGCCGTCATGGGTCCGCTTGCAACACCGCCGGAGTCAAAGGCTATTGCGGTGAACATTGGCGGAACAAAGAAGGAAAGCATTATAGCAATTATATAGCCGGGCAGCAGCAGATACATTATCGGCAAGCCTGTAAGTATCCTTAGCATTGCAAGACCTACTGATATGCATACGCCTATAGAGAGGCTTACGCTCAAGGCTTTTTTAGGTATCATGCCATTGGTAAGCTCATATACCTGCTTGTTAAGCACATGCACGGCAGGCTCGGCGGCAACTATAAAGTAACCTATGAGCATGCCTATAGGTATGACTATCCAGTTGAAGTCGAGCGAGCCGAGTTTGGAGCCCAAATAGCTGCCCATAGGCATAAAGCCCACGTTTACGCCTGTTAAGAATATCACAAGCCCTATAAATGTATATACAAGGCCTACAGATATCCTTATGAGCCTGTCTTTTTTCAGCTTTATAGTAGTTATTTGGAACAGCACAAAGAATACGATTATTGGGGAAAGCGCCAATATAACTTCCTTGAAATAATAGGGGAGAGAGTCCCTGAAGTAGCACCACAGCTCGCGTGTATCTGCACAGCTCTCTGTTGCTGCTGCTGAATATGCCGCATCGGCTCCGGTAGGACGGAATATGAGCCCGAGTATAAGAACCGAAAGTATTGGCCCTATAGAGCAGAGCGCAACAAGGCCGAAGCTATCCTGTTCGGCATGTTTATCGGTACGTATTGCAGCCGCGCCAACGCCGAGCGCCATTATAAAAGGCACTGTCATAGGCCCTGTCGTGACGCCGCCTGAATCAAAGGCGACTGCCAGAAACTCATTAGGCACAAATATGGATACTATAAATACAGCTACATAAAAGCCTATCAGAAGATAGTTCAGGGGAATTCTGAACACTATCCTCAGCATTGCGATAACAAGGAATACGCCAACACCTACGGCAACGGTAATTATTATCGTCATATTAGGTATGTTGGGGACCTGTTCGGCCAATACCTGAAGATCGGGTTCAGCTATTGTGATTATTATGCCGACTACAAGGCTTATAAGGGCTATAAACCAAAGCTTGCGCGATCTGGTTATTGCCGAGCCGACCTCGCTGCCGATAGGGGTCATGGCAAGGTCAGTACCCAAAGTGAAAAGTCCCATGCCTACAACAAGCATTATTGCGCCAATGATAAAGGAAAGCAAAATATCTGTCGGCACCGGCACAAGCGTAGAACACAGCACAAAAACTATTGCGGTTATCGGTAAAACCGACGAGAGGGATTCTTTTAGCTTTTCGTAAAGGATTGTCTTGCTGGTTTTTAGCACTAATTAACCTCCTTATAAGATAATTATATATTAAGTTTAACATATTGCGCATATTGTTGCCACCAATAAAAATTGTTTTTTGTGAACTATTAGCCAAATATAAGGCGTTATATAAAAAGGTATTATAAATCCGGCCGTACCGAATACAGATAGAATAATCAATAAATTAGAAGGGCTGCGCCGTATTGGCGCAGCCCTCAGAGTGTCGAAAAACCCTGGGGTTGTTAAGGGGCGGCGCCCCTTAAGCTTTATTCCGGCTCTGACGGCATGCACGTCAGAACGGATGAAAACCTTTAGGTTTTCGTACCTTGCGGGTTTTGCCGCCCGGGAGCGAATGCGAGAGGCGAAACCCGAAAAAACTCAAAAAAGTGGCGACCAGCCACTTTTTTGACAGACTGAGGGCTGCGCCGTATTGGCGCAGCCCTTCTGCCGTTGGGGTCGAAATCAAGCATCAAAAATCAGATTATTTGGCTTCGGAAATAGCCTTGTCAGCGTTTGCCATCTCTTCAAACATGCCGGCATGCTTCTTGGAGACGATAACCTTGATAATGAGTAGGGTGCCGACCATAAGCACTATGGCTATTGCAAGGTTCAGCCATACCTGCTGGATAAGGCCGGCAAGTATGAAGCTTACAAACGCTACAGCGGCAACCGTAAGCGCATAAGGCAGCTGGGTGAACACATGATTCAGATGGAAGCAGTGCGCACCGGCGGAAGCCATGATGGTAGTATCGGATATCGGTGAGCAATGGTCGCCCATAACGCCGCCGGAGCAGGCAGCCGCAAGTCCGATAACGCAGAGGGTAGGCTCGGTTGCATAGTCGAATACGGAAACGACTATAGGAGCCATTATGCCGATGGTGCCCCAGGAAGTACCGGTAGCAAAGCCTATGACAGCGCCGATTATGAATATGACCGCAGGCAGGAACAGCTTCAGCTCGCTAACGTTAGCCATGGCATTCCTGACAAATTCAGCGGAGAACATGGCATTACGGGTGAAGGAGCAAAGCGTCCAGGCAAAGGTCAGTATAAGTATGGGAGCGATCATCTGGATGAAGCCCTGCGGTATGGTCTCCATAGACTTTTCAAAGCTGAAAGCGCCGCGGATCCAGAAATAGACGAACGTGAACAGCAATCCTATAAGTCCGCCAAGGGCAAGGGCTACGCCGGCATCGGCATTGGAGAAGGCGACAGTAAACTGCTGATAGCCTTCTTCGCCTTCGGTAAAGTAACCGCCGGAGTATACAAGCGCGATAACGCAAACGACAATAAGCACTATAACAGGGATGAGAAGGTCCAGCACGGAGGACTTGCCCTTTGCAGGCTTCTCATAATCGTCAGCGCCTTCGAACGGACGCTCGGGAGTGGTGAACAGATCGTCCTTGACCTGAGCGTTGTACTCATGCTTGAGCATAAGGCCGTAGTCGAGGTTGAGCAGGCTTATTACCACTATCATGACAAGCGTCAGCAGGCAGTAATAGTTCCAGGGTATCTGCTGAACGAAAAGCTCGATACCGTTGATGTCGGCGGTGGTAACATAGCCCGAAACGGCAGCGGCCCAGGAAGATACGGGAGCGATCATGCAGACCGGAGCTGCGGTAGCGTCGATTATGTAGGCGAGCTTAGCGCGGCTGATCTTGTGGCTCTCGGTAACGGGACGCATGACGGCGCCGACGGTGAGGCAGTTGAAATAGTCATCGATGAAGATAAGCACGCCAAGCAGCATGGTGAGAAGCTGAGCGGCGCAGCGGCTCTTAACAGTTTTCTTTGCCCAACGGCCGAAGGCTTCGCTTCCGCCGCCCTTGTTCATCAGATCCACCATTATGCCCAGGACAACAAGGAACACGATTATACCCATGTTGTAGCTGTCCGCCAGCACGGATACGATACCGTAATCAGCGCCGACCAAAGCAACTATGGTATCCCAGGGCCTGAACTGGGTGTAGAGCAGAGCGCCCACCAGGCAGCCAAGGAACAGGGAAGAATAAACCTCCTTGCTTATAAGTGCAAGCACGATAGCTACGATAGGCGGCAGCAGCGACCAGAACGTTGCCGCGAAGGGCGTTGCAGCCTCTTCACCGTCAATGACGGGCATGGGTTTGTCTTTATAGATTACGCCAAGTACCACGAGCAGTACGATGAAGATAGCGCAAGCTATAAAATAGGCAATCTTTGTACCTTT
>SAMEA3663267__coassemble_430_pt1 | contig 13084 bp, 9 predicted proteins | sample SAMEA3663267__metabat2_low_PE_012 | metagenome-assembled genome bin SAMEA3663267 (sample SAMEA3663267) | pig gut metagenome | biome: pig gut; feature: pig-associated habitat; material: faeces | place: China | collected 2013
CTCCAGTAGTTCTGCTCTCCTCGGCCTTGAACCGCCCTCAAATCAGGCTCTTTAGGGTCGGAGAGTTTTAAGGAGCATACAGTATGACAGAGCAAGGAAAACGAGCGAAGGAATACTGGCGGTATTTCAAACGAGTTTGACGCGGCTATGGCGTGCTGTATGCCCCTTAAAACCTTGTGTCCCCTTATCAACTGATGGCACTGATATTTATGCAATTATTGCCTTGACAATACGGCCGAGATAGTATATTATATCCACGAACGAACGAACGAACGAACGAACGAGGAAAGGAAGCCGTTATGATAGTTATCAACGCCATGTACATGTGCATGATGATGCCCAGCAGACAATTTGCGGGGTGTGTAGTCGTGCGCTGATGGCGAGGCAATAAGGCTTAACCGGAGCGGCGGGGACCCGCCGCTCCTTTTGTATTTTGGCTATATTATGTGAAGGAGCGGAGCATGGAGGAGATAATCACAGTAAGGGGCCTGAGCAAAGGCTTCGGCGAAGGGGAAAAGCGCGTACAGGCGCTCAACGGTGTAGATATAACCGTGTATGAAGGGGATATATTCGGCGTGATAGGGCTTTCCGGCGCGGGCAAAAGCACGCTTGTCAGGTGCCTGAACAGGCTGGAGGAGCCGGACGAAGGCACGATAGTGATAAACGGGCAGGATATCCGCAAGCTTGGCAAGGCTGAATTGAATATCGCAAGGCGCAACATAGGCATGATATTCCAGCAATTCAATTTGCTCAGCCAGTCAAGCGTTATAAGCAATGTCTGCTTCCCTATGGAGATATCCGGCTGGAGCAGGGCCAGCGCTAAGCGGAGGGCAAACGAGCTTATAAAGCTCGTTGGGCTTGAGGGCAGGGAAAATGCGTATCCGGCTCAGCTTTCGGGCGGCATGCAGCAGCGGGTTGCCATAGCAAGGGCGCTTACGCTTTCGCCCAAGGTGCTGCTTTGCGATGAGGCTACAAGCGCGCTTGACCCATCAACCACAAGGAGCATACTTGCGCTTTTAAGAAAGATAAACAAGGAGCTTGGCGTGACTATAGTAATAATCACGCACCAGATGAGCGTTATAGAAGAGGCCTGCAACAGGGTAGCGATACTTGACAAAAGCCGCATAGCGGAATGCGGAGACGTTGAGGAGGTATTCAGGAACCCCAAGAGCGATATTGCTAAGCTGCTGATACTTGGCGAAGGCGCGCACAGGACGGAGTTTGGCCCCGAGGGAAGATGCGTAAGGATAGTGTTTGACGGCAAAAGCGCGTTTGAGCCGATAATCGCGGACATAGTGCTTAACTGCAAGGCCGCCGTGAACATACTTTTTGCAGATACCCGCACGATAGACGGCGTTATATACGGCCAAATGCTCATTCAGCTGCCTGATGATGAGGCTGCCGCGGAAAGGATACTTAACTACCTTGACGGCGCCGGAGTATACTTTTGCGAGGAGGCGAAGCGAAATGCTTGAAAACGGCTTTGTTGAATTGATGCTCAGGGGCATAGCTGAAACGCTGTATATGACGCTTGCGTCAACGGCGGCTTCATATGTTATAGGCCTGCCTATGGGCGTTGTGCTGTGCGTAACCGGTGAAAACGGCATATGCCCAAACAGGCCCCTAAACGCCGTGCTTGGCACAATAGTCAACATTATAAGGAGCGTGCCTTTTATAATACTGCTTGTGGCGGTAATACCCGTAACAAGATTCATAGTAGGCACCAGCCTTGGCAGCTCCGCAACGATAGTGCCGCTCGTTATAGGCGCGGCTCCGTTTGTGGCAAGGCTTGTTGAAACCTCGCTTTCTGAAGTAAGCTCGGGTGTTATTGAGGCCGGACGCAGCATGGGCGCGAGCACATGGCAGCTGATAACCAAAGTGCTTGTTCCGGAAGCCGCGCCGTCGCTTATAGCAAACGCAACAACTGCCGCCACTACGATACTCGGCTACTCGGCCATGGCCGGCTTTGTCGGGGGCGGCGGCCTTGGCGCAATAGCTATAAACTATGGTTATTATAGATACGAAACCGTTACTATGCTCGTTACCGTGGCGCTTATGGTCGTTATAGTGCAGCTTATCCAGTCAACAGGCACGGCCACGGTAAAGCGCAGCGATAAACGCAAAAAATGATCCGCATGCGCGGTTCACATATTAAAGCATTAAGCGTTAAAACAAATTTTAAGGAGGATATTAACATGAAACGCATTTTTGCATTTGCTCTTGCACTGCTGCTTGCCGTTGGCCTTATAGGCTGCGCAAAGGGGAACGATTCAAAAACCGTGCGCATAGGCGCCTCGCCCACGCCGCATAAGCTTATACTCGAGTTTGCCGCACCCCTTATGGAGAAGAAGGGCTATAAGCTGGAGATAACCGAATATCAGGATTATGTTATCCCCAACACAGCCGTTGAATCGGGCGAGCTTGATGCCAACTTCTTCCAGCATCAGCCGTATCTTACCGATTTTAACGAGAAGAACTCTACGCATATAGTCGCCGTGGCGGCCGTACATTATGAGCCGTTCGGGCTTTATGCGGGCAAGACGAAGTCGCTTGACGAGCTTAAAGACGGCGCGTCTATAGCCATACCAAACGATGGCTCGAACGAGGCGCGCGCGCTGTACCTGCTCGAGCAGGAGGGCCTTATAAAGCTTAAAGAGGATGCCGGCTTTACTGCCACCATACTTGACATAGCGGAAAACCCGAAAAACCTTGATATAATAGAGGTTGCGGCGGCTCAATTGCCGAGAAGCCTTGAGGATGTTGACTTTGCCGTAATAAACGGCAACTACGCCATACAGGCAGGGCTAAACGCCTCCACCGATGCGCTCGCCGTTGAATCGGCTGACGGCGAAGCGGCCAAAACCTATGCGAATATTCTTTGCGTAAAAGAGGGCAACGAGAACAATGAAGCCATAAAGGCCCTTGCCGAGATACTTACCGGCCCCGATGTGGCTAAGTATATAAACGATACCTTTGCCGGCGCGGTCGTGCCGATGAGCTGAGCTTATTTATATACAAACAACATTATCGGGACGCATAGCGTCCCGCCAGAGTGTCGAAAAAGTGGCTATTCGCCGCTTTTTCGAGTTTTTACGGGTTTTGCCTCTCGCATTAGCTCCCGGGCTGCAAAACCCGAAAGGTATGAAAAACCTGAAGGCTTTCATCCGTTCTGACGTGCATGCCGTCAGAGCCGGAATCAGCTTAAGGCTTTTGCTTTTTTGCCGCTTTTTCCCAATCGTGGCCAAAGCGGCGCTTCATATCTCTTGATAAAAAACTTAGGGTATAGTATAATACACTCCAATGCTTAAAAAGCAATGCTAAAAAGAAGGAGATGATTCGTCTTTATGGACGATGGTAGTCCGATAGGATACCTTGTTGCGATTCTCGCCTTTATAATAGGCGGCGCATACTTCGCGGCTACGGAGATAGCTTTGGCCAGCGTTAACCGCATACGCATGATGAGCTATGCGGATGATGGAAACCGGCGCGCCAAGCGGGTGCTGTATATACTGGATCATTTCGATAAGGCGCTTACAACGCTTTTAATAGGCAATAACATAATGCATATAAGCTGCGCGAGCATGGCTACCCTTATGGCTACAAAGCTGTGGGGCCTTAGCTATGTAACGCTTACCACCATTGTTACTACGCTGGCGGTGTTTCTTCTTGCCGAAATGATACCTAAACGCTTTGCCAAGGCTAACAGCGAAAGGTTTTCGCTTGCGGTAGCCGGCTCTCTTATGTTTTTTATGAAGGTGCTGGGCCCGCTTGCGTTTGTGTTTTCCGCAATAAGCAAGTTTGCAAGCAAGCCGTTTAAGAAAAACCAGGAAGAGGAGCCTACTGTAACTGAAGACGAGCTTTACGACATAATAGAAAGCATACCTGAGGAAAGCGGAATAGATGAAGAAAAGGCCGAGCTGATGCAGAGCGCGCTTGAATTTTCCGACACTTTTGTAAGGGAAGTGCTTACCCCATGGGACAGGGTGGTAAAGCTTAAGCTGAACATGAGCGGAAGCGAGGCTATGGACGTTATAAAAGGGGATATACATTCGCGCCTGCCCGTTATAGATGACGACGGCAACCCTGTAGGCATGGTGCAGATAAGGAAGTTTCTTAAGGCGCGCTATAAGGACGCGAGCGTATGCGTTAATGATATAATGGACGATATACATTTTGTGAATGACGATATCGCCATAGACGATCTGCTTACCGCCATGAGCAACGACAAGACCCATTTCTCGGTTGTGCTTGATAAGGACGGCAGGACCATAGGCATAGTCACCATAGAGGATATATTGGAAGAACTTGTCGGCGAGATATACGACGAGGACGATAAGGAGGTGACTGAATAATGGCTACCGCGTGGGATTATATAGCGATAGTTATATTCATCATATTCTCCGCGTTCTTTTCGGGGTCGGAAATAGCGTATGCATCTGTAAATGAACTCAGGCTTAAAAAAGCTGCCGAGGCTGAGGGAGGCAGCAGGCTTTCCAAGCTTGCGTACGGCATATATTCGCGTTATGACGATGCGCTTATAACCATACTTATTGGCAACAACCTCGTCAACATAGCTTCATCATCGGTTGCTACGGTAATAGCAATATCCATAATGGGCGATGACGGCGCGTGGGTGGCTACGGCTGTTATGACGGTAATAATACTTACATTTGGCGAGATAGTGCCAAAGATAGTTGCTGTAGAATCGTCGTTTGCATTTACCCATATTGCGGCCATACCGCTCAAAATACTGATGATAGTGACCTTCCCGATAGTATGGGTGATAGAAAAGATGCTCGGCCTTTTTGACAGGCTGTTCAAGAAGGCGGATGATAATGCTTCATCGGCTATAACAGAGGATGACCTTGAAACGATAATCGATACCGTTGAGGACGAGGGTGTTATAGATGAGGACAAGGCCGAACTTTTGCAGAGCGCGCTTGATTTTGACGGCGTGCTTGCATATGAGATAATCACCCCAAGGGTTGATATGCTTACGATAGATATCGAGGACAGCTTTGACGAGATACTTGAGACCGCCAACTCGTCAAGCTATACAAGGCTGCCTGTTTATGAGGATACGGTTGACAACATAATTGGCATACTGCATCTTAATCACTTCTATAAAAAGCTTGCCGATGATCCTGAAGGCTTTGACATAAGGCAGATACTTATGCCCGTCAACTTTGTGCATAAGACCATGCCGCTTGACGATGTGCTTAAGGAAATGAAGCGCAGGCAGTGCCATATGGTGATAGTTACCGACGAATATGGCGGAACGATGGGCTGCCTTACCATGGAAGACGTTCTTGAGCAGCTTGTTGGCGATATTTGGGACGAAACTGACGAGATCGAGCCGGAATTTGTGCAGACCGGAGACGATACATACGAAGTTGACGGCGATATGCGCATAGAGGACTTTTTTGACGAGCTTGATATAGACGACCGCGATTTTGATGACGATAATACGACCGTCGGCGGCTGGGCTATCGAGATGCTTGGCGATTATCCAAAAGTCGGTGATATGTTTGAGTACAAGAACCTTACCGTAACGGTGAAGAAGCTGCAGAACCTGAGGGTCGTGCGCGTTGGCGTAAAGGTATGGCCGGTAAAGGAAGAGGACGAAGAAGAGGAGCTCTAAAGCCGGCTGATAACCAAAAAAAGGAAGCCACGCTGTTTATGCGCGGCTTTCACTTATTAACGGGACAGCATAGTTGTTATAATACTATTAACTTTTAATATCGCATTTTATATGCTAAAATAACAATAATTGCTTATTATTAGTTATATTGTTGTTGGGGTGAATATGAAAAAACTGCTTTGTGCGCTTTGTGCGCTTGTAATGCTTTTGCCGCAGGCCGGCTGCGGGGAAGAGGCAAAGGAGCCTCATATAGATATTGGCGATCCTGAAAGCGGCGCAGGAATAACGAGCGCCTCAGACCTGATAGACTTCTTCAAAAACGGCGGTGAAAAGGCCATGCTTTCGCGCTCTATAGACCTTGGCAGCAGCATGATAACCTTATCCAAGGATCGCGGCAGCATCACCATAGAAGGCAAGGGCAACACCATATCCGGCAATGGCGATTGCGTGATAAGGCTTGACGACGGGGCAAAGCTTACGCTCAATAACGTGAACATAACCGGCGGCACGGAGGGCATAGGCGGACTTGGCAGCGGCAGCATATCCGGCGAGTGTACGATAAATGCGGTATCGCATGCCGTTGACTTTGCCGGCGGCATAAGCATAGGTGAAGGCAGCAAGCTTTATATAAAGAGCAACCGTGGCAGCGCAATACGCGCATCAAACCTGCTTATCGGCAAAAACTCAGCCGTTTTCACACAGGGCGGCGCCAGCGCCGTAAACGTGTTTGGCGACGATATAGAGCTTGACGAAAAAGCCACGCTTGAAGCCGTTACCGATGATAACTACAATGCGCTCAAATGCACGGGCGCACTTATCATGCAGGATGCTTCAACCTTCAAGGTGACCAACAACGGCGAATATCACGGCGCCGAGCTTAACGAGATAGAGCTTAACGGCGTCGTTACGATAGAGGCTAAAGGCGGGGACAAGGGGGTAGGCATATTCGTGTTCGATACGGACAACGAATACTACGCGCTTGGCTTCTGCAAGCCGGATATAGTGTTTGAGACCGGAGACGGCAGCATAACGTTTGTAAACGATCCTTCCGAAATACCGGAACCAACCCCGGAACCTACGGAGGAACAGCAGCAGGAAGAATAAAAGCATAAAGCATTATTCAGGCACGAAGGGGCAGCTTAGCTTATAAGCATGAAAGGAGACGGCATGGGCAGACAAACAAGAAGACCAAGCTCAAGGGCTATGCGCAGGCGCAAATACATGGTCAGAAGGTTGATGGTGCTTATTCTGTTCGCGGCGGCAGTTACCGGGATAGTATTCCTGGCAAAGGCGCTGTTCTCGGGCAAGATAAAGCCAAACGAAGCCGCCTCTACGCCAACGCCTCCTTTAAGCGAGGGGCCTGCTGAGCCTACGCCGATACCGACGCCTGCCCTTGCGGTTGAGCTTCCGGCGGATATGGGCGTAGTGAAGCAGGGCGAGGAAAGCTTATCGCAGATGGGCTTCCATTCGGAGCTTTTTGTGAGAAGGGATCAGGTCGATTCTTATAACAGAGAAAAGGGTATCTACTTTGGCAGGGGGGATAAATATACGGCTGTCAAGGGCGTTACTACCTATGGCGGCAACAATTTCCGCTCAAGCTTTGCTTATGGAAATCTGGCCACGGTCACGGGCCAGCTTACGAAGGCTTGGGAAAAGCCGATAGGCCAGCTTGATTGCGGCAGCGACGGCGTATGGTCCGGAACGGGCTGGACCGGTATGCCTATAATAGTGCAGTGGGAGGACGATGTGCGGCCTCTGTTGGGCGTGGCGGACGAGTTTAAGAACAAGCAGGGCTTTACGGAAGTGATATATCCCGCAATGGACGGTAAGATACATTTTATGGAGCTTAACACGGGCAAGCAGACCAGAAGCCCCATAGATACAGGCGTAGTGAACAAAGGCACCGCCGCGCTTGACCCAAGGGGCTACCCTCTGCTTTATCTTGGCCAGGGCATACAAAGCACAAGCACGGAAGGCACCTACGGCGCGTGGTTCAGGGTGGTAAGCCTTATAGAGAACAAGGTGCTGCAATCCTTCGGCGGCAGGGATCCGGCCTCGAACAGGCAGTGGCAGGCCTATGATTCCTCCCCGCTGTTTGCCGCTGATTCTGACACGCTTATTATCGGCGGCGAAAACGGGCTTTTGTATACGGTAAAGCTAAATACCAGCTTTGATAAGGACGCAGGCACTATAACTATCGAGCCGGACAGGCTGGTAAAGTACAGATATCATTTTTCGGGCTATGCGGACAATGATAATGCGCGCTGGTACGGCATAGAAAGTTCTGTCGCCGCATGGCATCAATATGCTGTGTTTACCGATAACGGCGGTATGCTGCAATGCGTTGACCTTAATGATATGACGCTTAAATACGCCGTCGATACCGATGGCGACGGCGACGCAGGCGTGGTTATTGAGGAAAGCCCAAGCGACAATACGATATTCCTTTACGCCGCAAACAAGGCCGATGGCAGGAACGCGGCTGACGGGCGCGACAAGGCGTATATAAGGAAGCTTGACGGCAGGACAGGAGAGATAAAGTGGACAAAAGCTTTTGACGCTTCTGCCGAAAACGGGGGCGGGGCATATGCGCCGGTGCATATAGGCTCGGGCGATCTTGACGGAATGATAATAGCCGGCATGAGCGATGTTAAGCTTAACGGCGATGATGCGGCTGACGGCGGCATGCTGATAGCGCTTGATAAAAACACGGGCGCTGAGCTATGGCGCGTGGAGCAGAACGACGGCATGTGGAGCGCTCCGGTGGTGGTATATGATGAAAGCGGGACCGGCTATGTGCTGCAGTGCGACAGGGGAGGCATGCTAAAGCTGTATAAGGGGATAGACGGAAGCGAGATATGCTCTCTTGATCTTGGCTCGCGCATAGAATCAACCCCCGCAGTATTCAAAAACACGCTTGTGGTAGGCACCAGGGGCGTTGGCGGGAGCGGATCATCGGCTGTGATAGTGGGCATAAGGATAGGCTGAAAAGGAGCTTTGTGGGGCGGCAAAGGCCGCCTCTTTTTATATTCCATCTCAACAAAGGACTGTTTGTGAACTGAATTTGAAATAATGTAAAAAGCATATATTTATCCCTTGGCATGATGTAAAATCATTATTATACAAGGGCTTGTAGGGGGAGGCTGTCATGGCGTATTTGTCGCTTAAAAACGTCACCAAGGAGTATCATAGCGGAGAGGTAACCATAAGGGCGCTTTCCGGCGTTGAGCTTGAAATTGAAAAGGGCGAATTGTGCGTTATAGTCGGCCCGTCTGGTGCGGGCAAGACAACTTTATTGAACATACTCGGCGGCATGGATCATTGCACAGGCGGCGAGGTGGTGCTTGACGGCGAGCATATCGAAAAATACGACAGGCGGCAGTTAACGACGTACAGGCGCGATACTGTCGGCTTTGTGTTCCAGTTTTACAACCTTGTGCAGAACCTTACAGCGCTTGAAAACGTTGAGCTTGCTAGCCAGATATGTAAAGACCCGCTGCCGCCTAAGGACGTGCTTATTCAGGTAGGGCTTGGCGAAAGGCTGATGAACTTTCCCGCTCAGCTTTCGGGCGGCGAGCAGCAGCGCGTAGCCATAGCCAGGGCGCTTGCCAAGAACCCGAAGCTAATGCTTTGCGATGAGCCTACCGGCGCGCTTGATTATCAAACAGGCAAGCAGGTGCTCAAGCTTTTGCAGGATACATGCAGAAAAAGCGGCATGACCGTTATAATAATCACCCATAATTCCGCGCTTGCGCCTATGGCGGATAGGGTGGTGCATGTTAAGAACGGCACCGTTGCATCGGTGGAGCTTAACGAAAAGCCAATACCGATAGAAGAGATAGAGTGGTAACAGACGTGCTGACAAGGAGAGGCAATGAACGCGCTTACGCTTAAAAACCTATTGCGTGAGATAAAAAAGACGTTTAGCAAGTTTCTTTCGATATTTGCTATATGTGCGCTTGGCGTGTCGTTTTTTGCCGGAATAAGGGCGGTAAGCCCAGATATGAAGGAAGCCGGAGACTTGCTTTTTAACGCGCACGATCTATCGGACATAAGCGTTATTTCAACATCTGGCCTTACGGAGCAAAACATACGCGATCTTGAGGAGATAGATGGCGTTGAAGCCGTATCCCCGGGGCTTTTTGCTGACGCTATGGTAAAGGGAGAGGGCGGCAAGGAAAAGAACATAAGGCTTTACTCGCTGCCTATAAAGCAAAAGCCCCAATATGCCCCGCTGATAGACCTTGTGCCTGATTACAGCATAGATACGGAATCAACTTTGACAATGAACAGCCTTGAGCTGACATCCGGAAGGCTTCCGCTCAACGATACGGAGGTAGCGCTTGACGTCATATTTGAAAACTCGCTTGAGCTTTCGCTTGGCGATATGCTTACGTTCACGTCAACCGGCGGCAGCGTAGCATTAAGGGTGGTCGGTTTTTTGAAGAGCCCAATGTATATAAGCCGGTTTGAAAGGGGCTCGAGCAGCATAGGCAACGGCGCCAGCGACGGTTTTGCCTATGCCTCTGGCAACGCAATAGCAAAGCTTGGTACAAAGCTGCCCGTTATAAGCCTGCTGAGCACATTCTATACAAGGGCGGATATAGTAATATCTGATAAATCCGGCCTAAGCTCATTCAGTGAAGAATATAAGCAGCTTGTTGATACGGTGATACAGCGCATAAAGGACTATGGCGCAACGCAGAGCGGCACATGGTATGTTCAGGACAGGAGCGGCAACCCGGGCTATTCTGATTATGGTGAGAATACGGACAGAATAGCGGCCGTTGGCGATGTGTTCCCGCTTATATTCTTTATCGTGGCGGCGCTCGTATGCCTTACCACAATGACAAGGATGGTGGAGGAGCAGCGAATAGAGATGGGCACGATGAAGGCGCTTGGCTACAGCGGAGCGGCCATAGCCTTTAAGTATGCGGCATACGCAATGTCTGCATGCATAAGCGGCGGCTTTTTGGGAGCCGTTATAGGCTTTAAGCTTTTTCCGGCCGTTATAATGAGCGCGTATTCCATAATGTATTCCTTGGGCAGCTTCAAGACCCCGTACAGGGCTGATATCGCGCTGCTTGCAATAGTGGCGATGTCTGCATGTACTGCTATCGCCACATTTTCGGCATGCTATGCGTCATTAAGGGAAGTTCCTGCGACGCTTATGCGCCCGAAGGCGCCAAAGGCCGGGAAAAGGGTATTTCTTGAAAGAATAGCCTTTATATGGAAAAGACTCAATTTTACGGCAAAGGTTACCATAAGGAATCTTTTCAGGTATAAAAAACGCTTTTTTATGAGCGTTATAGGCATTGCCGGAAGCTGCGCGCTGCTCGTTACGGCCTTCGGCCTAAGGGATTCCATATTCGGCATAATTGACGAACAATTCGGCGACATATGGCAGATGGACGTTCAGGCGTATGCCTATGAGACGATGCCGCTTGAGGATATAACCAAGCTTTTGCAGAACAATGAGGCGCGTGAGGACTTTGAATCCGTAATGTACTGCCTTGATTCCCAGATGGATTGCGAAAAGGGCAGCCTAAGCCAAAGGGGCATACACCTTCTTGGCGTAGAAAACGCAGCTGCTATGAAAAACCGTGTGAGCCTGCATAATGGCAGCGAGCCTGTTGTCCTGAGCGACAACGGCGTTGTTGTGACGGCAAAGCTTGCGGAGAATCTTACAATCAGGGCAGGCGACATTATAACCGTCAGAACAGGCGGCAAGGACTATAAGCTTAATGTTGAAGGCGTTGCAGATAACTATGTTTATCACTATATTTATATAACCTCAAGCTATTATCAAAGCGTGTTCGGCAAAACTATGCAGTACAACGGCTTTATGGGCAACCTTAAGGACGGCCTGAGCCAGGATAGCTTGGACGCTATGTCTACTAAGATACTGAGCGACAGCCGCATGTACACAGTCAGGACGATAAGCAGCATATATGAATCCGTGCTGGATTCGCTGAGCATATTGAACTATGTTGTCATAGTGCTCATACTCGGCTCCGCCATGCTCACGTTTGTGGTCATGCTCAACCTTACAAATATAAACATAGGCGAAAGAATGAGGGAGCTTGCCACATTAAGGGTGCTTGGCTTTTATGACAAGGAAATGTACGCTTACATATTTCGCGAAAACAACGCCCTTGCCGTAATAGGGGCCACGGTAGGCCTGCTTTTCGGCAAGCTTATGCATGCCTTTGTGATACGAACATGTGAGGTGGATCTTGTCATGTTTGTGCGCAGCGCAAAGCCTTTGAGCTATGCCTGTGCGTTTATCCTGACAATAGTGTTTTCACTTATAGTAAATCTGCTTATGCGGCGCAAGGTAAGGGCAATAGATATGGTAGAATCGCTTAAGAGCGCGGAATAGAGGAGGAACAGAAGAACGATGAAAAAGTCTTTTAGGATAATATGCCTTGTTATGGCGATAGCCTTTGCGGCGACTATACTGTTTTCAATACTGTTCAGCGTCACCTCAGCGCAAGGCAATGATTCGCGTGGGGAAACGGTGTATGTTGAAACTGACGCTGAGGGTAACGTGCGCTCCATGATATCAAACGTGTATATAACCAATTCCTCTTCAAAGGAGACGGTAACTGACAACACTACGCTCACAAATATTAAAAACCTGCTTGGCAGCGAGGCTCCGACTATAAACGGACAAACGGCAACATTCAAAACAGAGGGTAAGGATGTTTGCTATCAGGGTACGGCTTCAGGCACGCTGCCGTTTTCAATAAAGCTCACCTACTATCTTAACGGAAAAAAGCTTAGCCCGGATGAGATAGCCGGAAAAAGCGGCAGGGTAAGGATAGAGGTTGAGTGCATAAACAACTTAAAGCGCACCGTTGAGCTTGACGGAGCTCAGCAGCAGCTTTATGTCCCGTTCAGCGTGATAGGCATGATGACGCTTGACGATGGCAGCACGGCGCTTGAATCGGACGCAAAGCTATCGTCCCAGGCCGGAAAGACCACCATAATGGCCGTGATGCTGCCCGGCATGGCGGACGATCTTGAGCTTAGTGAAACCGACAGGATAAAAGACGACTTCTACGTTGAGCTGAATACTGAAAGGTTTGAGCTTTCACAATGTACGTTTATAGGCATGACCGGAATAATTAACGAAAGCGACCTTTCGGGAATAGACGATATTGAGGAGCTGCTCAATGCGCTTGACGAGATAGGCGAAGCCAGCACAAAGCTGTATAAGGGCGCAAAAAGGCTTACCGACGGCGCGGATACGCTTAACGGCGGCGTGAGCCAATATGTCTCCGGCGTGACTCAGGCGTATGACGGCATACAGCAGATAACAAAAGGCTGCGACCAGCTACAGAACGGTGCAGGCCAGCTTGCCGGCGGCGCAGGAGAGCTTGCGAGAGCGATAGGCGAGGTGGTAAAAAAGGTAGACGAAGCGAAGGAAAAGCTTGACGA
>SAMEA3663267__coassemble_534_pt1 | contig 11742 bp, 10 predicted proteins | sample SAMEA3663267__metabat2_low_PE_012 | metagenome-assembled genome bin SAMEA3663267 (sample SAMEA3663267) | pig gut metagenome | biome: pig gut; feature: pig-associated habitat; material: faeces | place: China | collected 2013
AAGCCGACACCAAATGGAATGGGTACGGCAGATGAACGCTTGCAAGGCACAGGCGGAAGCTATCGTGAAGTTTGAACTGATTTATGATTGATACCGAGACCGCCCGAGCCAAATATATTCGGGCGGTCTTATCCTAACGGTAGATTTCTTCATAATTTTCTGCTAAAATATATTTATAAAAGTGCAAGATAAACTGGAATTTGGAGCTAATAATATGGCATTTCCAAAATCACTATTAGAAACGACATTGAATACCCGTGACCTCGGCGGTTATCAAAGTGAGCTTTGCGGAAAACGCTTAAAATCATGGAAAATATTAAGGAGCGACGTTCAAAACTACCCTTCTGATAACGATATCAGTTTATTAAAAAAGCATAATATACTTACAATCATTGATATGCGGGGTAAAAAAGACGTGCTGAAGAAACCCAGCGGATTTGCTGACAAGGAAGGCTTTGTGTACATCAATATCCCGATTGATGAAGGCAGTGGAATACCGGAAAGTGTCGATGTTGTCAGCAAAACCTATATGAATATTGCCCAAAGCAAAAACATGGTTCAGGTGTTTCAGTCGATCGCATCAGCATCCCACGGTGTGATGATAAACTGCACTGCCGGAAAGGACCGTACCGGTGTCGTATGTGCTGTTCTATTGGGATTGTGCGGCGTATCTGAGGATGACATTGTCTATGACTATATGATGACGAAAACATACAACAAAGAAAGATTCGAATTGATACATAAGAATTTTCCAGAGATAGACATGAAAATAGTGATCCCAAGCGAACGATATATGACAGAATTTATCGATCAGCTTAAATCGAAATATGGAGGCTTTCGAGAATACTTAATCGCAAATGGCGTGACGGCAGATGAAATAGAAAGCATTTTGGCTAAACTGTGCTAAGGCAATAGAAGCAGTCGAATGAATAAGCGCAATCCGCGATTTTCTGATGGTAGCAGGGCCGGATGCGGATGCCGTAAAGGAACTTCAATGACAAGCGATTTTTGAAATTATTTGAGAAGTAAAATTCCGATTTGTCGAGGAGATAAGCAACCGAAAAATCCCTTTAGGAACTAAAGGGCGCACTTCTATACTCTCCTAACGGGAGTATCGTGCGTCCTGTGGAGTTTCATTCCCGGTCGGCAGAAGAAAACTGCTTGACCTCGAATGCTGCGTCACTTCGTTCCGTCAAGGTGGCTACACCCCCTTGCGCCGCTAAAGGGGCTATCCCCTGTGTACTTGCCGTCCGCGAACGGTTTTGACAAACCGTTTGCCGCCAGCAAGTTTGAAGATTAGACATAAACAAATCCTCCGCATGGTCTAAGCCATACGGAGGATTAACTGTTTTACGGACACCCGTCTATAAGGGTGCTTTTTTTGTTTATGTAATGAAAGAGGAAGGGATTCGAAGGGAACGGTGGAGCGCAGCGAGGCAAAAAAGCGTCCGGTGGACGTTTTTTTAGTTCCCCGGGCTGGCGGCGGCACTGCCCCAGTGCCGCCGGACGAATCCCTTTCTCTGCGCCAAAGAAAAAAGTACCCAATAAGGGTGCTTTTTGTTTATGCAATGAAAGAGGAAGGGATTCGAAGGGAACGGCGGAAAGGTTTTCAAGCCGTTCGGGAGCTCCTTTGCGCAGATGGTCGATCTTTCACGTTCCGAACGTTATTGCCTTTTACCCTCTTCCGCCGTGGGCCATGGAATAACCCCGCTGTATCCTGAGTTTACGGAAATAAGCTCGGCCGCTATGCTTATGGCGATCTCGGCGGGCGTCTGAGCGCCTATGTTGAAGCCTATCGGGCAGCGCACCCTGTCTATGCTCTGCTGCGAAAAGCCCGCAAGTCTCAGCCTTTCCCTCGTCCTTGCAGCCTTGTGGCGCGAACCTATGCAGCCTATATAGTGCGCATCGCTCAAAAGCACCTGTGCAAGCACCTCGTAGTCAGCCTCATGCCCGGGCGTCATTACAAAAACGGCGTCGCTCCTTGCTATATCTGCGTTTTTTGCAAGCGATGAAAAATCGCCCTGTATCAGCATGTCCGCTTCATTAAGGTATTCCCTGCTCAGGAGCGCCTCGCGGCTGTCATAAACATAAACCGGCAAGCCTATACTCTTAAGCACGGGCGTCAGCGCGCGTGCAACATGGCCCGCGCCGAATATCAATGCCCTTCCCTTTTTAGAAAGCGGTTCTATGAAAAGATCAAATCCGTCAAGCTTCTTATATACCGCAGCGCCGCAGAGCAAAGGCTCGACTATGCCCTTAAGCGCGCTTGGCACATCGCCGCCGGCTTTGGCTATATTTATGTCGCAAAGCCCTTCTCCGGTTATCCTGTATATAAGGAAGCTGTCCTCATTTTTGCCGGCCTGCTCGGCTATGCTGTTTGCAAGCTCAGCGTCAGCCGGTGTGAAATGCCTGAAATACACCTTCACATTGCCGCCGCATATCATGCCTATGTTACCCACCTCGGCTTTGCTAAGCGAGTAAGGGACTATCTCATTCCTTTTTGAAGCGAGTATCTCTATGCCCTTTTGCCTTGCGTTAAGCTCAACGCTGCCGCCGCCAACGGTGCCCAAAGTAGAGCCGTCTGCAAAGACCAGCATCTTAGCTCCGGCGCCCCTCGGCACGGAGCCGGAGGCGGCTATTATGGAGCAAAGCACCGCGCCCTCTCCAGAACTGAGCCTTCTATAAAGCTCATTGAAAAGCTTTTGCATAAAGCGGCCCTACGCTTTCTTCCCGTTTGTTTTTTTGGCCTTGGCAGCAGCAATAAGGTCCGGAAGCTGAGCAAGCACTATCGCGCCGAACATTATCGCGCAGCCCGCAAACTCGCGTCCGGTAAAGGTTTCCTTCAGTATCACCCAGCCCGCAAGCGCCGCAAAAACGCTTTCAAGGCTCATCAGCAGCGAGGCTACGGCAGGCGCCGTATTCTTTTGGGCGATTATTTGCAGCGTGTAGCCGACTCCGCTTGACATCACGCCCGTGTAAAGTATTGGTATAATAGCATCGGCTATGTCCTGCCACGAAGGTATGTCGCCGTCTATCAGCATGAACACGGCGCTCAGCGCGGAGCATACAAAGAACTGTATGCAGCTCATCTTAACTCCGTCCACCTTGGGCGAAAAATGGTCTATCACCAATATGTGCGCGGTGTAGCCGAATGCGCATAGCAGCACCAGCGCATCGCCCTTCTGCAAAGAAAAGCCTCCCTTCATGCACAGGAAGTACAGGCCTATCACGCCGAGCAGCACGCTTATCCATATCGTAAAATGCAGCTTGCGCTTTTGGAATATGCCGCATATCGGCACGAACACTATGTACAGCGCCGTTATAAAGCCGGCCTTGCCCACCGTGGTATCGTTTATGCCAAGCTGCTGCAGCGCGCTTGCTACGGCAAGCACCGTACCCACGATAACGCCGCCTATTATAAGCGTGCGGCGAGATTTAGCGTCTGTCTTAGGCCTCTCCTCAGAGCCTGTTCCCCGCTTGGCCGCGCTTATCGCGATAACAGGCAGCAGCGCAATGCCCGCCGCAAGCGAACGCAGGGCATTAAACGCGTACGCGCTCATGCTGTCGCCTCCCATAGCCTGGAATACGAAGGCCGTACCCCATATGAGCGCGACAAGCACCAACAATAAATTGCTCGTAAACTGTTTCTTATTCATAATCGGTATTATAGCATATGCGGATTCACTTTTCTATCGTTTTCATGCCTTTTCCGGCGGTTGGAGTTTATTTATTATGAATAATGTAGTATAATTTATTTTAACTGTTGCATTTGTGCGGAGGCCGGATAAGTTATGCTCAATATAATAACAAAATATATGACAAACAATGATTGCTTTAAGGACAATAAGCCGCTTGCTCCGGCAGGGATAACCATACACAGCACCGCCGAGCCCGGCATGAGGGCCGGAGTGTGGTACGAGCTTTGGAACAAGCCCGCGTCCGAGCAAAACGGCAGAGAGGTCTGTGTACATGCGTTTATGGACGATGAGATAGTTATGCAGTATCTCCCCTGGGATATGCGCGGCTGGCACGCCGGCGGCAGCGATAACAATACCCACATAGGCATAGAGCTATGCGAGCCTGCGGGCATGATATACGCCGATGATTTTGATATAACCGGTTATGACGCAGCGCGTTTTCAGCCGTATTTTGACAGGATATGGCAAAACGCCATAGAGCTTTGCTGCTATCTTATAAAAATGTATCCCGCCATCAGCATAAGCGAGATAACCAGCCACCATGAGGGTTGCTTGAGAGGGACAGCGAGCGCGCACCACGACCCGGAGCATTGGTGGAAGCTTCACGGCAAAAGCATGGACGATTTCAGAATGGCAATCAAAGCCAGATTGGAGGATAAATAAATGAAAATGCGCTTTGTTGACCTGCATTGCGATACTGTCGTATGCGAAGTTATGAGGGATGAGGAGCATAAAAACCTGCGCTCCAACCCCTCCGGCATGCTTGACCTTGACAGAATGAAAGCGGCGGGCAGCCTGCTGCAATGCTTTGCGCTATACGTCCCGCCTATGAGCAGGATAGCCAGCACCACGGGCGAGGCTGACGAGTGGGATTTCTTCAACGACGCCGCCGATTGTTACGACAGGCAGCTTGCCGCCAATCAGGACATTATACGGCCCGTAGGCAAATATGCCGATATAGAGAAGAACCTGCGCGAAGGCATCATGTCCTCCATGATGACGATAGAGAACGGCGCCCCGCTCGACGGCAGGATAGAAAGGCTTGACGAGATGTTCAAAAGGGGCGTAAGGCTCATAACCCTTACCCACAACCAGGAAAACAGCCTTGGCTACCCTAACCTTTCGGCTCCTGACAAGGGACTCAAGCCGTTTGGCATAGAAGCTGTTAAAAGGATGAACGAGCTTGGCATAATAGTCGATACCGCTCACCTGAGCGACGCAGGCTTCTGGGACGTTGTGAAGTATTCCTCAAAGCCGTTTACAGCCTCCCACTCCAACGCAAGGGCGCTGTGCAGCGTAATGCGCAACCTTACTGACGATATGATACGCGCGCTTGCCGATAAGGGCGGCATAGCAGGCTTGAACTTCGCCTCCGACTTCCTTGTTAAAAACACGAGCCATACCTACTGCGCGGATATAGCGCGGCATGCGCGCTACATGGCCGATAAGGGCGGCGTTGACATGGTGGCGCTCGGCAGCGATTTTGACGGCATAGACAGCGTGCTTGAGTTCAAGGGCTGCGAAGGCTTATACATGGTGGAAGAGGCCCTGAACCGCTGCTTCACCGCAGACGAGGTGGATAAGATAACTCATCTTAACGCCTTAAGGCTCATAAAAGAGACCGTAGGCTGATGCTATTTACAAACTTATTATAAATAAAAGGAGAAACGCTTATGGATGTATTTGAGGCGCTATCCGCTCTGACGACCAAGCCCGGCGTAACCGGCAACGAGGTTGCCGTGTCCGAGGTTGTCAAGGGATACTACAAGGCCTATACGGACGATATATTCATCGACCCTATGGGCAACACCTATGGCCGCATAGGCGACCACGGGCCAACGCTGCTCGTTCAGGCGCATATGGACGAGGTCGGTATGATGGTTACAGCCGTTGAGGATAACGGCATGCTGCGCATACGCTCCGTTGCGGGGGTGGACCCGAGGGTGCTTCCCGGCAGCGAGGTGCTCGTTCACGGTAAAAAGGTGCTTAACGCCGTTGTAGGGGCTATACCTCCGCACATTCAGCAGCCGGAGGACGCAAAGAAGTCATATTCCATAGACGAGCTTGTTTGCGATACCGGCCTTGATGCAAACGAGGTGAAGAGCCTTGTGCGCGTCGGCGACAATGTAACGTTTGCCCTGCTTCCGCCTATGAAGCTTAAGAATAGCATAGTTGCCGGCAAAACGTTTGACGACCGCGCATGCATCACCGTAATGCTGGAGGCTATGGACATACTCAAGAGGATGAAGCTCGATTGCCAGGTGGTTTTCTGCGCTACCGTTCAGGAGGAATGCGGCGGCGGCGGAGCAAGGGCCAGCGTATGGAACGCAAAGCCGGATCTTGCCATCGCTATGGACGTTTGCCATGCGCCTACCCCTGGCACAAAGCAGTTTGACACGGTGCCCATAGAAAAGGTAGCCATAACCTGCGGCGCTAACATTCACCCGAAGATGTTCAAGCTGATAACAGAAGCCGCCGATGCGCAGAACATACCCTGGGAATACGATGTTGCCGTCGCTCACACCGGTACGGACGCATGGGATACCCAGGTACAGCTGGGCGGCGTGCCTACGGGGCTTATATCGCTGCCGCTGAGGTACATGCACACGAGCGTAGAGGTGATTTCCCTCACCACGCTTAAAAACTGCGCCAAGGTCATAGCCGGCGTCGCCGCAAGCCTGGGCGCGGATTGGGAGGAAAAGCTATGCTTAGACGATTAGAAGAACTTTCAAACATAAACGGCGTTTCCGGCGACGAAGGCAAGGTAAGGCGCTATATAAAAGAAGCCATAAAGGATATACCCAATGTGCAGATGAGGACCGATACCATGGGCAACCTTATCGTACACAAGAAGGGTCAGGGCCCGAAGGTAATGCTTGCCGCGCATATGGACGAGGTCGGCATGCTGGTGCTTGGCGTGCTGGATAACGGCCTTATAGCATACAGCCAAAGGGGCTTAGACCCAAGGGTAGTCGTGTCAAAGCGCGTTGTCATCGGCGATGATATGGTGGAAGGCGTTATAGGCGCAAAGGCCATACATCTGCAAACGCGTGAGGAGATGAAGGCCGCGCTTGCGCACAGCGAGCTGTTTGTAGATATAGGCGCAAAGGATAAGGACGATGCGCTGAAATATGTAAAGCCGGGCGACCATATAGCCTTTACCACCAGGTTCAAAAGGCTTGGCGAAAGCAAGGTGCTTGGCAAGGCGCTTGACGACCGCATAGGCTGCGCCGTGCTTATGGAGCTTATAAAGAACACATATGAATGTGACTTCTACGCCGTGTTCACCGTGCAGGAGGAGCTTGGCCTAAGGGGCGCTATGGCTGCGGCATACGCCGTGCAGCCCGACGCAGCGCTTATACTTGAAGGCACCGTTGCAAACGATACCCCTGACGCGGACGATGCTTCTTACGCAACAAAGCTTGGCGCGGGCGTAGCCATAACGTTTATGGACAGGGCGACGATCGTCAACCCGAACATGTTCAAGCTGCTGGCGGCCACCGCAAAGGAAGCCAATATAAAGTGGCAGCCGAGGCAGACCACATCCGGCGCAAACGACGCGGGCCCCATCCACCAGGCATGTGCCGGCTGCGTTGCCGGAAGCCTTGCGGTACCCTGCCGCTATATACACTCGCCCGCAAGCATTGCCGATATAAACGATATAAACAGCATGTATGCACTTGCGGACGCTTTTCTTAAAAACAAAAAATTCAATGAGGTGCTTTGATTTATGGATAAAATGATGATGAAGGATATCCTTAAGGCCTATGGCCCTTCCGGCCGCGAGGCGCAGGCTGCCGAGGTCATAAAGCAGTACGTCGCCCCTTATGTTGACGAGGTGTATACCGACGCTATGGGCAGCCTTATCGCGCATAAAAAGGGCACGAGCGGCAAAAAGATAATGCTCAGCGCGCATATGGACCAGATCGGCCTTATAGTTGTGGCCATAGACGACAAGGGCTTTTTGCGCGTTTCAAACGTTGGCGGAGTGAACCCGATAATTGCCACCGCGCGCGAGGTCGTGTTTGAAAACGGCGTGAAGGGCGTTACCTACTTTGAGAACACCTCAAAGCACGGCGTAAACGAAGCCAAGATGAAGGAGCTTTATGTTGACATAGGCTGCACCAGCCGCGAAGAGGCCGAAAAGAAGGTTTCCGTGGGCGACATGGCAGTATATGTTACCAACTTTGTTGAAATGGGAGACAGAATCTCTTCAGGCGCTATGGACGACCGTATATGCTGCGCCGTAATGGCGGAAGCCATGAAGCAGATGAAGAGCGAGCATGACGTTTATGCCGTATTTACCGTTCAGGAAGAGGTCGGCTGCCGCGGCGCGGGCCCTGCCGCTTATGCGATAGAGCCTGACCTTAACATAAGCATAGACGTTTGCAGCGTGGGCGACATTCCCGAATGTGACAAGATGGCCGTGTCACTTGGCTGCGGGCCTACGGTTAAGGTAATGGATTCTTCGGTTATAGTTCCTCCGGTAGTGCGCGCATTTATGGAAGCCGCCGCAGAAGAGGATAACATACCCTATCAGCGCGAGGTGCTTCGCGGCGGCGGAACGGACACCGGCGCAGTTCAGCGCACACGCCGCGGCATACTCTCAGGCTGCGTATCCATACCCACCCGTTATATACATACCCCCGTTGAAACCGTGGATATAAAGGATATAGACAACGCAGTCAGACTGCTTTGCGCATGCCTTAAGAGAAAGGAGCTTCCGCACAGATGATAGCAGAAAGGCTTTCGCGCCTGAGGGCGCTTATGCAGCAGAAGGGAGTGGGCGCATATTATGTGCCCACCGCCGACTTTCATCTTTCAGAATACGTCAATCCGTATTTCAAGTCCAGGCAGTACCTTACCGGCTTCACAGGCTCGGCGGGTACGCTTGTTGTGACGATGGACGAGGCTGCGCTTTGGGTCGATGGCAGGTACTTTATACAGGCTGAGGAACAGCTCAGCGGCACCCCGGTAAAGCTCATGAAGATGGGCGAAGAGGGGGTTCCCTCAGTATTGGAATACCTTTCGAAGCTGCCCGAGGGGACCGTTATCGGCCTTGACGGAAGGACCGTATCGGCCGCTATGGCGCTGCGCATGGAAAAGACGCTTTCCACAAGGAATATCACCCTTGAGCCTGACATGGATCTTGTCGGCGACATTTGGCCCGACAGGCCGCCGCTTCCAAACGCGCCGGTATATGTGCTTGGCGTGGACAGCGTTGGCGTAAGCGCAGCCGACAAGATAGCCGACATACGCCGCGTGCTTGTTGAAAAGGACGCGGACGCGCATGTTTTATGCACGCTTGACGATATCGCATGGCTGTTCAACCTTAGGGGAGGCGATGTTGAATGTAATCCGGTATTCCTTTCATACGCCATAATAGAGAGGGACGCCGCTTACATATTTGCCGACAAGAGCAAGTTCCACGCCTGCGTGCAGGAATATCTAAGGCAGCTCAACGTTACGCTTCTGCCGTATAACGATATATACGAATTTGCTTCTAAATATGATGAGGGCGACGCTATATTGCTTTCGACCGCTTCGGTCAACTATACCCTGTACGATAAGCTTTATGACAAGGCCATCATAATAGACGAAGAGAATCCCGAGCAGCTCAAGAAGGCCATAAAGAACCCAGTAGAGATCGAGAACATGCGCAAGGCGCATATAAAAGACGGCCTTGCCGTTACGCGCTTCATGCGCTGGGTAAAGGAAAACGTAGGCAAAGAGCCGATAAGCGAGCTTAGCGCCGCCGCCAAGATGGATTCCCTCAGGTTGGAGACGGAGGGCAATCTTGGCCGGAGCTTCAGCACGATATCCGCCTACGGCCCGCATGCCGCCCTGCCGCACTATGCGCCCACGGAGGAAAGCAACCTTGCCGTAGAGCCGCGCGGCTTCCTGCTTATGGACAGCGGCGGTCAATACTACGAAGGCACCACCGATATAACAAGGACAATAGCGGTAGGCCCGCTGACGGATACGGAAAAGAAGCATTTCGCGCTTGTGCTCAGGAGCATGCTCAGGCTTGCCAATGCCAGATTCCTTTATGGCTGCCGCGGATTAAACCTCGATATACTTGCACGCGGACCGCTGTGGGACGAAGGGCTTGACTTCAAGCACGGCACAGGCCACGGCATTGGCTATCTGCTCAACGTGCATGAAGCCCCCAACGGTTTCCGCTGGAAGATAGTGCCGGAGCGCGTGGATTCCTGCGTGTTTGAAGAGGGCATGATAACCAGCGATGAGCCGGGTATCTACATAGAGGGCAGCCACGGCATACGCACGGAAAACCTTATAGTATGCCGCAAGGGAGAAAAGAACGAGTACGGCCAGTTCATGTACTTTGAAACGCTCACTATGGCGCCTATCGACCTTGACGCGATAGACCCAAGCTACCTCAACGATGCCGAAAAGCAGCAGCTTAACGATTATCACAGGCTCGTATACGAAAAGCTTTCGCCCTATATGGACGACGGCGAGCGCGAGTGGCTCAGGAAATACACAAGGGCCATATAAGCAAAAACGGATATATAAAAGAGGCGAGCGCAACGCTCGCCTCAAAGAATGTCAAAAAAAGTGGCTGAACGCCACTTTTTCGAGTTTTCACGGGTTTTGCCTCTCGCTAATGCTCCCGGGCGGCAAAACCCGCAAGGTATGAAAACCTTCAGGCTTCAGGTGGTTACCTTTCCCTCAAATACGCCTCAAGCTTTTTCTTAATGCGCTGAAGCGCATTGTCAACGGTCTTTGGCCCGCGGTCGAGGGACAGGGCTATCTCCTGATAGCTTCTGCCCTCAAGAAACAGCTCAAGCACGTTTTTTTCAAGCGGAGTCAGCATTGTGTTGAGCATATCGGTCATATCCTCCATGCTCTCCCTGCTTATAAACAGCTCCTCCGGATTATCCTGGTGCGAAGCGGGCATCGTGTCCATCAATGTACGCTCGCCATCGTCCTCGTTTGTCCTGTAAAAAGATATATATGTGTTCAGCGGGGCATGCTTTTTTCTTGTGGCCTGCTTTATGGCCGTTATTATCTGGCGCACTATGCATAGCTCCGCAAACGACCTGAAGCTCATATCATGCCCGGGGGCATAGTCGCGCACGGCCTTATATAAGCCTATCATGCCCTCCTGAAGCAGATCCTCCCTATCGGCGCCGATAAGAAAATATGGGCGCGACTTTATGCGCACAAGGTTCTTGTACCTTTCGCAAAGCACCTCGTCCGCCAAGGCATTGCCCTCTCTTGAAAGAGCAATAAGCTCCTCGTCGCTAAGCCCGTCAATATTCAGCTCTTTTCTTTCAGCCCCGTTCTCCACCTTGCGCTCAGCCCTTCTTTATCCCGTCCTGCCTGCGTTTTTCAAACATAAGTATTGCCGCCGCAACCGAGGCGTTGAGCGAATCTATAGGCCCGAACATAGGTATAGACACAAGGAAGTCGCACTTTTCCTTTACTAACCTGCTTATACCGTCCCCCTCGCTGCCTATGACGAGCGCAAGCGCGCCGTCCATTCTGGCGGAAGCCATAGCCGTGCCGGACATGTCCGCTCCGGCTATCCAAAGCCCCTCGTCCTTCAGCCTTGCTATGGCGTTTGCTATGTTGGCCACCTTTGCCACGTGCGCATACTCTATCGCGCCCGCGCTCGCCTTTGTTGCGGCCGCGGTGACGCTTGCGGCTCTTCTTCTTGGTATTATCACGCCATGCGCGCCTGCGCATACGGCGCTTCTTATTATCGAGCCAAGATTATGCGGGTCCTCTATCCCGTCAAGTATTATTATAAACGGCTTTTCGCCCCTCTCCCTTGCAAAGCTGAGCATGTCCGCTATCTCGCAGTACTCTATGCCCGGCACCTTGGCGACTATCCCCTGGTGGTTGCCTGTCTTTTGCCCGTGGCCAAACGGCAGGCAAAGCTCGTCCAGCTTTTCGCGGCTGACCTGATCCACCCTTATGTTGTTGTCCCTTGCAAGGTTGATTATCTCCCTTAAGGAGCCGTCTACATCCTTGGTGACGAGTATTCTGTCTATACTCCTGCCGCTGCGCACGGCCT
>SAMEA3663267__coassemble_551_pt1 | contig 11486 bp, 8 predicted proteins | sample SAMEA3663267__metabat2_low_PE_012 | metagenome-assembled genome bin SAMEA3663267 (sample SAMEA3663267) | pig gut metagenome | biome: pig gut; feature: pig-associated habitat; material: faeces | place: China | collected 2013
TCGCGTATGCTGGTCTCGCCGGTCAGCAGCATGACAAGGCGGTCTATGCCTATGCCTATGCCGCCGGTGGGAGGCATGCCGTATTCAAGCGCCTGGCAGAAGTCCTCGTCTATCATCATGGCCTCATCGTCGCCTTTGGCCCTTTCCATAGCCTGCTGAACAAAGCGGCCGCGCTGGTCTATTGGGTCGTTAAGCTCGCTGAAGGCGTTGGCATATTCGTGGCCGGCTATGAACAGCTCAAACCTTTCGGTTATGCCGGGCACGCCCTTTTTGCGCTTTGTAAGCGGCGAATTTTCAACGGGATAATCTATAACGAACGTGGGCTGGATAAGCTTGTCCTCAACAAACTGATCGAATGCAAGCGCCAAAAGCTTACCCTTTGTGGCCGTCTTATCGTCGCAATCAAGATGTATCTTTTTAGCAAGCTCACGCGCCTCCTCGTCCGTTTCGCAGGCAAGGAAGTCGGCGTTTGCGTATTGCTTCACGGCGTCGCTCATGGTAAGACGCGCAAACGGGGGAGTGAGGTCTATATCATATCCGGCGTACTTTATCTTTGTCGTGCCGTTTACAAGCAGGCAGCAGCGGCTGATAAGATCCTCGCAAAGCTCCATCATTCCGTGATAATCGGTGTAAGCCTGATATATCTCTATGGTGGTGAACTCAGGATTGTGCGTAGCGTCCATACCCTCGTTGCGGAAAAGGCGGCCTATCTCATACACCCTTTCAAGCCCGCCGACTATGCACCTTTTAAGGTGCAGCTCGGTCGCTATGCGCAGGTACATGTCTATATCCAGCGTATTGTGGTGGGTGATGAAGGGCCTTGCGCTGGCTCCGCTGGCTGCGGAATTGAGCACGGGAGTCTCTACCTCTATAAAGTCAAGCTCGTTGAGCCTGCGGCGTATCTCGGCCTCTATCTTAGCCCTTTTGATAAACGTGTCCCTGACCTGCGGATTAACTATAAGGTCAACTGAGCGCTGGCGATACCTAAGCTCCTGATCCTTAAGGCCATGGAATTTTTCGGGCAGCGGCCTGAGTGATTTTGAAAGCAGCGTGACCGCGTTTGCATGTATCGATATCTCGCCAGTGCGGGTCTTGAACACTATGCCGGTAACGCCGATTATGTCGCCAATGTCCATAGCCTTAAAGTCGGCATAGGATTCCTCGCCCACATCATCCCTTTTTACATATATCTGAATGTCGCCCTTGTAGTCCAGTATGTGCGCAAATGAAGCCTTGCCCATTATGCGCTTTGACATCATGCGCCCTGCAACGGTAACGGTTTTGCCCTCGTAAGCGTCATAATCGTTAAGTATCTCGGCGCTGTAGGTATCCCTGTCGAACTTAACTATCTCATAAGGGTCCTTGCCGCGCTCCTGAAGCGACTTCAGCTTGTCCCTCCTTATTTGCAGCAGCTCGTTAAGCTCCTGCTCGTTCTGTACGCTTGTGATGTTTTCTTCCATTTTTTGCTTGATATCTCCTGTATTATTTAGCTTACTTGCCGATAGCCAGTATTTCAAACTTGCTCAGGCCGGCAGGAGTCTGCACCTCAACTATGTCGCCGGTTTTGTGGCCTATAAGCGTTTTGCCGACAGGCGACTCGTTGGAGATGCGGTTTTCATATGGGTTGGCCTCCGCGCTGCCAACTATCTGGAAGGTCTTTTCCGCATTGTCCATGCTGAGGATCTTTACAGTAACGTTTGAGCCAACGTCAACAACGTTTGTGTTGAGCGCATCCTCGTCTATAAGCACCACGTTTTTAAGCATGGCTTCTATTTCAACTATCTCGTATTCTATGCGCGCCTGCTCTATTTTAGCGGCGTCATATTCGGCATTTTCGCTGAGGTCGCCGAAAGCCCTCGCCGTTTTTATCTGCTCCGCTATCTCCGTGCGTGCGGTGGTTTTAAGGTACTCGAGCCTTTGCTCGTATTTTGCCACGCCCTCGGCGGTAAGCCTTACTTCAGCCATTATAAATATCCTCCGCTCTGCCGCATCAAACGGCATATTTGCATGGAAGAACCCTCCCATATTCAACTAATTATATTTAAGCTTAGCGCTATTGTCAAGGAAGTTGGGCATATTCGCGTATATATGATATGGTTTGCCACATTGAGCTTAAAAGTAATCTGAACTATGCTTAAAGCCGGTGTACAATTTTAGCGTTAGCCTGTATAATGCCGGTATGGAAGATAAAATGCGGCACAAAGGCAAAAACACCTTCAATACCATATACGGGATAGTAAAACGGATCCCCCGCGGCTATGTAGCGAGCTATGGTCAGATAGCTATGCTGGCGGGGAATCCCAAAATGTCCCGTATAGTCGGCTACGCCATGCGCGCCTGCGGCGATGAGTCTGTGCCGTGCCGCCGCGTGGTGCATAAGGACGGCTCTCTAAGCCGCGCTTTCGGCACATTTGGCGCGGAGGAGCAGCGCATGCTGCTTGAGTCAGAGGGGGTTACTTTCCTTGCCGATGGAAGGGTGGATATGGCAAAGCATAGCTGGCGCGATATCACCACCTGACTATCCTGTAATACACCCTCGAGGTCAAAAAGTATACCGCCATGTACAGCGCTGCGAATGCGGCGCAGGTAATTCCTATGCAGCCAAGTATCAGCCCATAATCATTGAGCTGGAACGCGCCGAGCATCATGCTCATTATCTTTGAGGCGAACACCATATGCATAAGCGTCATGCCGAGCGGTATAAAGAACACCCACAGCACCTGCGAATTTATGGTGGATTTGACCTGCTTATCGTCCATGCCGACCTTTTGCAGTATGTCAAACTGCGCTTTGTCGTCATAGCCCTCTGAAATCTGCTTGAAGTAGATTATAAGCACAGTAACCGCCAGGAACAGCATGCCGAAGAATATGCCCATGAACAGCAGCCCGCCGTACATGGCGTAGTTATATGCGCGTTGCGAATATATCTCGCTTATTCTGGGTACTATGCCGAGCTCCCCGTGCTTTTCCTGCTCATTATAGTGATAAAAGCTCGGCTCAAAGCTGTTTATAATGGCAAGGCCTGTCGTTTGATCTGTATTTGGCATATCTATGAAAAATTCCCGCGCATTGTCGCTTGTGCGTACGGTGAAATCGCTCCGGCTTATGGCTACGCCGTTATCATGTGCGGCGGCGATAAGCATCGACATGGTGTTTTCGCTTATTTCGTCCATCTCCTCCGCCGTGGGCAGGGTATAGCCCTCATCTTTATCCATAAAGCGATAGCGTATGAGTATGTCATGCGGTTGATATTGCCTCAGCATCTGCTCGCGGCCGATATAGAGCGACATTGTGCCTGACACGGTAACTATAAGCATGGTGGATAGTATGCATATCGTCGCTAAGGATCTGGCGTTCTGCTTCATGCGCTGTATCATGCCGGATATCGCTATAAAGCCGGATGGGCGGTAGTATATGCGCCGGTTTGATTTGAGCAGCTTCAAAAACGCTACGCTGCCGGAGCGCATCAGTATGTATGTTGCTATTATCACCAGTATCACCAGCGGAAAGAATATGCCAAGCGCCGAGCCGGAGTGATCCACCGTCCATGCGAAATAGTATGCAGCGATAAGCATTATTGCGCCTATAACGGCCAGCGGCCATATAAGCGCCGAATCCTTTTCACCCTTCTTTGGCGCCTTTATAAGCTCCATAGGGTTGGCGATGCATACCCTGAGCGCGTTATACAAGCTGGTGAATACGAATATCGCGCCGAAGAACAGCAAGGTGATTAAGTATGCGAGCCGGCCTATTACGAAGCGGCTTTCCGGCATGCAGCCGATCAGCTTTAGCAATATCCAGAACGCAAGCCGGCCGAATATAAGCGCGCATATCATGCCAAGCAGCAGCCCTGTGCCAAGGGTGAACAGGTTCTCCCAGAAGAGCACCCTGCCCACATGCCTTTTTTCAAGCCCAAGCACGGCATACAGCCCGAATTCACGCTTCCTTCTGCCTATAAGAAAGTTGTTGATATACACCATGAAGAAAAACGCGAATATCGAAAAGACCACCATGCCGTATATGAACATACTCTGTGCGGTCTTTCCGTTTGGCAGGCCGCCCAGCCCGTCTGAGAACATCAGCCCCGCTATCAGCAGATATACGCCGCTTATTACCGCAGTTGCGATTATATGCGGCAAATATGTGCGCTTGTCGCGGCGAATGTTTGAAAAAGCAAGCTTTGCGTAGAAAAAGTTAAACAAGCCCGGCTCCCCCTTCCGAAAGCACGCTCAGGTTTGACACTATCCTGTCAAAAAACCGGGCGTTGTCCTCTTCGCCCTTGTATATCTGGCTGAATATGCCGCCGTCCCGTATGAATAATACGCGCGAGGCGTAGCTTGCCGCAAATGCGCTGTGCGTCACCATAAGTATGGTCTTGCCGCAGCGGTTGAGCGCGGTGAAGTTTTCAAGCAGCGCCGCGCTGCTCTTTGAATCGAGCGCGCCTGTGGGCTCGTCGGCAAGCAGTATGCGCGGGTCGGTTATAACGGCTCTTGCCACAGCCGCGCGCTGCTTTTCGCCGCCGCTCACCTCGTAGGGGTATTTATCCAAAAGCTCCTCTATGCTGAGCATTTTGGCTATTGGGGCGAGCCTTAGCTCCATCTCCTTTATAGGCGTTTTTGCAAGCACCAGCGGCAGAAGGATGTTATCCTTAAGGCTGAAGGTATCGAGCAGATTGAAATCCTGAAAAACAAAGCCGAGATGCTCCCTGCGGAAGCGGGCGCTCTCGCTGTCCTTGACCTTGTTGAAGCTGTGGCCGTCCAGCAGCACCTCGCCGCAGGTGGGCTTATCAAGCGTTGCAAGTATGTTCAAAAGCGTTGTTTTGCCGCTGCCGCTCGGCCCCATTATGGCTAAGAACTCGCCTTCATGCACATCGAACGATACGCTGGATAGCGCCCTGAATTGCCGCATGCCGCGGCCGGTGTTATATATCTTGGTTATGTTGGCTACCTTCAATAGCTCCATCTTATGCACCTCCATATGGCTTATTATAGCTTCATCCGCTGCTGCAATGATAACCTATGCCAAAGCCGCGCTGCCATAGCGCGGCCTTACATATGAGCCATACAATCTTACAAAAACGTCACTTATATATTTCCCTTTCGTTTTTCGGGAAATACAGCGTGAATCTGGTCCCCCGGTTCAGCCTTGACTCAACCTCTATGCGTATGCTCAGCGCGTCTGCCGCCCGCTTTACCATGTAAAGCCCTATGCCGCTGGCGCGTTCGTCAATCCTGCCGTTATAGCCGGTATAGCCCTTTTCAAATATCCTCGGTATATCCTCAGCCTTTATGCCTATGCCCGTATCCTCTATGCAAAGCGCCTTTTCGTCGCCATATAGCCTTATTCCGCCCGTGTGGGTGTATTTTACCGCGTTTGACAAAAGCTGCTCTATGATAAACTCAAGCCACTTCTTATCCGTTAAAACGCAGCCACTGACGCCAACCTCTACAGAGAGCTTTTTGTACACAAACGGCACCGCGAGCGTTCTTAGCGCGCTTTTCACGCCGTCCTCTATATTGCAGGGGCTGAGCACTATGTCGTTTGATATGTCCTCAAGCTTGATGTATCTTAAAGCCATCTGCGCGTATTGCTCTATCTTAAAAAGCTCCTGCCTGGCTATGGCGGTGTTCACATCACCCTGCTCAAGCAGCAGCCTAAGCGCCGCTATGGGCGTCTTTATCTGGTGTATCCACAATGTGTAGTATTCAAGCGAGTCCTGCCTCCTTGATATAAGCCGGCTTGAGATATCATCATATTCTCCGCATATCTCATCGATAAGCTCGGTATAACTTTTTTCTATAGGGTCGGCGGTTTTGGGCAGCCTCCTGCTAAGGGCCGTTAGGGTGCCCTTTATCTCGTCAAGCATACGCATCTTTTTATGGTAGCGTTTTATATCAACTATGAGCACGCACACGAAAAAGAATGTTATAAGCTCGGCCGTGTATGCGGCAAGGTCCATATCCCCGCCGGCAAAATAAGGTATGAGCAGGCACATCAGCATAGCTATGGCGTACATTATTAAAAACGGCGCTCTATGCACGATATAGCCGAATAGCTTATCCATCTATGGCGTACCCCTTTGACTTGTGGGTGACTATGCAGCCTTCAAGCCCCGCGGATTCAAGCTTATGCCTTAATCTGTTCATGTTAACGCTCAAGGTGTTGTCGTCTATAAACTGGTCGCTGTTCCAAAGCGATATCATAAGCTCCTCCCTTGTGACTACGCTGCCCCTTGCCGATACAAGGCGGGAAAGCAGCTTCGCCTCGTTTGGCGTAAGGCTTATCCTTTGGCCGTTGTTATCTATATAAAGCGCGGCAGGGTCAAATTTCGCCCCGCGCAGAGTTATTGACGGCTCAGCCTTGTAGTTATACGCCCTCCTCAGCATAGCCTGCACCTTGGCGAGCAGCACCTCCATAGATACCGGCTTTGCTATATAATCGTCCCCGCCCATGTTCATAGCCATAACTATATCCATGTTTTCATTCCTTGAAGAAAGAAATATGACCGGCGTGTCGGCTATCTTCCTTATTTCCTGGCACCAGAAAAAGCCGTTGTAGAACGGCAGCGATACGTCCATAAGCACAAGCTGCGGCTTCACGCTTTCAAACTCGGCAACTATGTTTGAAAGATCCTTCGCAATGCAGCCCTCAAGCTCCCAACGGCTGAGATAATTGACTATTTCGGAGGCTATAACCTCGTCGTCTTCAACAATAAGTATCCTGTACATAGATTTAGTATATCATTCCTAAGCAGGGCAGGGCAACGCAAACCCGTTAAAAAAAGCCTGAAACAAAAAGGGCATGCGTTGACACATGCCCCAGATTATCAATAACGCGGGGTTGTTAAGGGGCGGCAGCCCCTTAAGCTTTATTCCGGCTTTGACGACAGGCGCGTCAAAACGGATGAAAACCCATAGGTTTTTGTACTTTTCGGGGTTTGCCGCCCGGGAGCATGTGCGAGAGGCAAACCCCGTAATTCTCGAAAAAGTGGCGAACAGCCACTTTTTCGACACTATGAGGCATGCGTTGACACATGCCCTTATAAGCTGATTTTATCTATGCTCGTTTATCCATTCGTCCATTATGGGCATGGATATGTTGAAATAAGTCGGCCCGAGGTTGAGATATGTTTCAACAAAGGAGCGATAATCAAAATTGCCCTCGCAGGTCTCCTGCGCCGCCCTAAGCTCCTGCTGGTATATGCTGAAGCCGAGCGCGTATTCAAGGAAGTAGAACGGATTCTCAACGGCGTAGCGATAGTAAACGTTGGTAAGCTCTTCTGCTGCTTCATCGCCAAAATACTGCGCAACGAGCTTTGCGGTATCGTCAGCGGTCTTGCCAAAGTAGTTTATCTCTATGCTGGCTATTGCCGGCAGCAGAAGGTTGCCTATCATTGAGTTGGCGCTCATCATGTTGCAGTAGGCCGCGCCGAACTTGTCATTGTGGTTATCGAAGAATACCTCGCCGGACTGGGACCAGCTTTCATAGTAGCCGCCCATGGAGAGAGCCTGCCGCATATAACCTGTTTTGTCAACAAGCGTGCGCAGGTATTGATAATGATAAAGATGCCCGGGATAGCTCTCGTGTGCAAGCGTATCAAGATAGCGCGTGTCCTCCCCAAGCGTTTTTACGTTGAGTATTATAAGGTTCTCGCTCGGGTCGTCAACGGGCGGAATGAGATATGCTGCCGGACTGAACTGATCCTCAAGCTCGCTCGGGCAATCCATAAACGTCAACGTATGCTCCGGCAGCGCAGGGTAGTAATCCGCCATAAGCTCCTTAAGATACTCTATATTCTCTTCGGTAGTTCCTACGGTAAGGTCTATGCTGTCAAAGCTGTCGAATATGGTGGGGTCGTCCTTGGCGGCATCATAAAGCCTGTTCACCTGCGCGTCAAGCTCGGCATAAAGTATATCCAATGCCTCAGAAGGGGTGATGTTGCTGCAGGCGTTGTACATAAGCTCTTCGGCAAAGAATTCCTTGCCCTCGTCGCCATATTCGCACAGCGGGCCGCTTACCGTGGCGGTGCCGCGCAGCGCGTCAAGCCCATCGTAGAGCACCTGATAGGAATCTATAAGCGCGTTTACAAGCGCTTCGTTTTTCTTGCTGTATTCCTTGCGCTCGCCGTCGGTAAGCTCGTCTATATCGGCAATAAACTCATCAAAAGTTGCAAACAGGAAGCAGGTTTCCCTTGAATCTATAAACGCCTTCAGCTGCTCAAGCACCTTATCAAGAGCTTCATCGCGCATGAATTTGCCATCGGCGGACTTTTCCTGCTCAAATGTCAGTATCTGGCCGACGTATCTTGGAGTATCCGCGAGCAGAGCAAGATAATTTTCAACATCCGCCTTGTTGTGCATATCATAAAAAACAAGGTTGAGGGGCAGATTTGAATGGAGGCCTACGAGCGTATCAAGCACCTCGTTATAATAATAGTAATCCATGCTTGCTATGCTCATTTCAAGGTACTGCTCAAGCGTATCATAGGTTATGCGCGAATCGTCGCTAAGCTTATCGCGGTCTATGGCACGCAGCTCGTCGAGCCAGGCTTTTTCGGCCTCTGTTTCTTCAATGGCCTTTGCGTATGAAAAATCGCCCCAGCCGGTAGGATAGTCCGTTATTCCGGCAAAGTTCTGAGGGTGCGCTACTGTGAGATGGAAGCTCAAAGCGTCGCCGGAAACGCTTTCGGCAAACATCTTTGCATCAAGCTCCTTGAGCGCGTTCTCACACGCCTCGTCAACAACGCGTTCAGTAGGCTGAGGATACGGAGTAGGCTCAATGTCTGGCGCCTTGGTCTGCATGGGCATGACCTCGCGCAGCACATCGCCTATAAAGCGCGCCACCATCTGGCAGCCGGTAAGGCTGAGCAAGAGCGTAAGCGCCAATACCGCACTTGCTATTTTCGCTATTTTCGAAGAGAGCTTCATATGGCTTGTAATCCTTTCTAAAAGGGTCTATCAATAAAGCATACGCCGGTATGCTTTATAATACACTACCATATTAAGAACTATTTAACAATAAAAATATGCTTATTGGGCGGGAGCGGCATTAGCATATGCCTTGGCCGTTATTCCTTTCCGGTATCGAGCAAGGGCAAGGGCTCGTCTTCATTGTGCTTCACTATGCTGCACTCAGCAACAGGCTCGGTCATATTCTTTACAAGCTTTACCATAGTCTCGCTTTTAAGCAGCGGCAGCAGCTTTCTGTAGAACGCCATGCGCGATACTCCCACAAGGTCAAAGAGCATCTGCGCCGTTCTGTTCAGCGCCGGAAGCTCATCGAACGTAACGCTCATCCTGTGCGGATAGATGTCCATGCTGAGTATGCGGCTGTTCGGCGTTTCTATAAAGCTTGATAGTACATATAGCCTTATATGCCTCGGCTCCAGCTTCCAGCGGCATCTTGTGCCGGTGAGCTGCCTTTCGCCGCGTATGGTGACCGCGCCAAGCTCAAAGCTGCCGTCATGCTTCAAAACGAGCGCGTTGCGTTCGTCCTTTTCATATATGTACAGTATTATGTCGTCGCCGCGCTTTGCAAAGCGGAACATGGATACGCTGTCCGTCATGTTGCCATGCACGACCTGCAACGTCTGCGGGAAAAAGCCGCCGGTATTGGGCCCGGCAAGATATTCTTTGCCGTCCAGCCTGTAGGCTATGCGCTCAAACTCCTCCTTATCCATGCCGAGCTCATCAGGATAGGAAGGCGAATATGTAAGCCCGTCAAGGCATTTTTTAAGCGAAGCGCCGGCTTGCCCGTTTTCCTGCAAGGCCTCGTCCTTAAACGTATCAAGCAGCTGCTTCACCCTTTCGGACAGGCCAACATGCGCAAAAAGACTGGCGCTGCCGCTGTACATGGCGATAACGGCGTCATATTTTGGGAACACAAGCACATATTGCCCGAACGCGCCGTTGAACTGGAAGGCGCCTTCCTCGTCGCTCATCCATATCTGATAGCCATAGCCGTGCTTCATCTCGCCGTTTGGGGTCTGAATCTGCACGCTGGTAGCCGCGTCTATCCATTTTTCGCTTACTATAGGCTCGCCGTTCCAGCGGCCCCTGTTAAGGCAAAGCTGGCCGAGCTTGGCAGCGTCCTCTACCGTCAGCGAAAGCCCCCAGCCGCCCTTCTCTATGCCCTTGGGGCAAGTCTCCCACTCGTGATAGCGTATGCCCAGCGGCTCATACAGCCTTGGCGTAAGGAATTCCGTAAGGCTCATGCCCGTGCGCTTTACCAATGCGGCTGCAAGCACATATGAATTGAGCGAATTATAGTCAAACGCGCTGCCGGCTTCAAACTTGGGCGTGGACTGCATATACATTTTGAGCCAGTTTTCATCAAGCCCGCTGCCTACCTCGTTGAAGCGCGCGCCTGTGGACATGGTAAGCAGATTCCATACCGTGTGCGATTTAAGCGCCTTCGCGTTTGAGCTCGTCACATATTCAGGAAAAATGTCTATGATTCTTTCGTTTATATCAAGGTAGCCTTCGTCTATGGCCATGCCCACGGCAAGCCCTGTTATGCTTTTGCTCATGGAATAGAGCATATGCGGTACGTCCAGCCTGTATGGCGCATATGCACCCTCCGCTATGACCTTGCCATGCCTTAATACGGTTATGGCGTGGCAGGCCACGCTATCCGCCTGAGCCTCTATATCCCTGAAAAAGCTTTCCACAGCCTCGCTCGGCACACCCTCGGCCTCGGGCGTTGAGCGGGGCAGGGGGGCGGTGTTCGGCTTTGGCACGAAGCGCTGCTTTTGCAGCATGAAGCCGTAAAGCGGTATCTTTTCGGTATCATGCTTAATAAAGTTCAAAAGCAGCTCGGCGCTTTTCATCTGCATCGTTAAGTCCATTTGATTGATGCTCCTATAAAATCAAAACTCAAAAAGCGGCTTCAGCGCCGTTCAAATTCAGCCTGCTCACAGCCGTTCCAAGAGCCGTTCCCGCCCATTGCCGGATCGGCTATCCTTTCAAGATAGAACGCCGCGGAAGCAGCGCCCATATAGGGCTTGAGCCACAGATAACCTATGCCGAACGAAAGCGCGCACAATATGCCCCAGCCTATAAAGCTGAGGTTCAGACAGAACAGCCTGCCCTTGTGGCCGAGCATGAGGCGTTTTGATTCCCTTACGCACTCCGCAACGCCCATATCCGGATTATCCGCAAGCAGATAGAAAGCCAGGCTGTAGCGGTATGCCGCTACAATGCCGGGCACAACGAACAGCAAAGACCATGCAAATATCAAAAGCGAAGTGTAAAGATAAAGCAGCAGGCCTTTGCCGAACAGCCTGAATTTGGAGAACAGCGTGTTAAGGTCAACCTCATGCCCCCTGATAAGGCCGGTATAGTAGCTGCAAAGCCCAAGCATGATGGCGCCTGAAAGCAGGAAGCGCGCTACTGAGAGCATAAATATGAACGGTCGCATTGCGCGCAGGGTAAACGAAAGCGCGCGCATGTTTACGCCCAACTGGGCCAAAAATGCATTTATGGCAT
>SAMEA3663267__coassemble_592_pt1 | contig 10960 bp, 9 predicted proteins | sample SAMEA3663267__metabat2_low_PE_012 | metagenome-assembled genome bin SAMEA3663267 (sample SAMEA3663267) | pig gut metagenome | biome: pig gut; feature: pig-associated habitat; material: faeces | place: China | collected 2013
AGAGCGAGTATGCAAGGGCAAAAAAACTTGACGACTATACAAAAATGCTCAGCGCAACGGAGAGCGCGTGGGCGCGCTACAAGAGGGAAGCGCAGCATAAAGACCTGTTTACTACTGCCGACGGCAGGGAGCATATAATAGCGGCTACGGCGGCGATAGCCGTTGTTGTGACATGGGCAGGCACGATGATAGGCAGGCTTTTGAACAGGCAAATGCGCGTGATAGTATTCATAGCCGCCGCTGAAATGGTGCTTTGGCTGCTGGTGCGCACGATAAAATGGCAGCTGCCGATTGCGGGTGCGCTGAACAGGTATCTTTGGTATTCGTTTTATCTGTTTCAGCTTGGCCTGCCGGTGACGATGCTAAGGCTGACCGTGTCCATAGGCGCGGAGGGGCATGCCGCGGCGCCAAGGTGGTGGAAGGTGTGCCTTATAGTGAACATACTTGCGTTTTTGCTGGTGCTGACGAACGATATGCACATGCTGGTGTTCAGAATGGATCTGTCCCAACCGGGTTGGTCCGGCAACTATAGCTACGGCATAGGCTATTTTGCGGTGTGCATGGTAAATGCAGCGTGCATATTTTTGACGCTTATGCTGCTTATTAAAAAATGCGGCAAAACGCCAAGGAGGAACGCCCTGCTTTTTCCCATAGGGCTGTGCGTATGGATGCTGGCCTATTGCATAATGTATGCGCTGCGCATACCCATTGCCTGGGAAGGCGACTTTACAATAACGGCGGTGCTGTTCTTCCTTCTGTTCATGGAATCGGCGATGCGAACGGGGCTTATCCCTGTAAATTCAAATTATCCGGGCCTGTTTTCACATTCCGTGCTGAATATGCAAATAGTCACCCCGTCCGGAGATACCATGCTTTCCTCCGCCAACGCAAGGCCGCTTGAGGACGAGGTAAGGCGCAGCGTGGATTTTACCGCTCAGTTTGTTATAAACACCGCGCCGGATATACAGCTTTCCGGCATGCCTATAGCCGGAGGCGCCGTTGTGTGGCAGGAGGATATGAGCGCCGTACACGAGCTGCAAAGGCGCCTGAGCGAAATAGTGCAAAGGCTTGAGCGGGGCAACGCCCTGCTTAAGAACGAACGCGACCTCAGGGAACGGGCGGAGGCGCTGAGGGTCAGGCAAAGCATACATGACGAGCTTGAAAGCACGATACATACGGAGCTTATGCACGCGCTTGACATAGTTAAAAAAGCCGGCAGTAACGGGCTTGATGCAGAGGAGGCCTTAAGGCTGCATATGCTGCTTTGCTATTGCAAAAGGCGCTCCAACATGCTGTTCCAGCAAAAGCAGGCCTCGCTTATAGACACGGGCGAGCTTAAGGCGCATCTTGAGGAGCTTGTCTCCTGCGCGGATAAAAGCGGATTGAAGGCGGCGGTCAGGGTCTCGCTTGGGGCCAGGCTTTCGCCTGAGGAGGCGGCAGGCTTTTATGAATTTATGTTTTACGGCCTGAGCTTTGCGCTTGAACGCGGCTGGAGCGCGCTGATATGCAACATATCTAATAACGGCGATAATACGAAGCTTGTCATGCGCCTGCTGGCGGAGGGCAGCTTTGACGGCATAGAGCTGAGCATAAAGCCTAAATGCGGCAGGCTTGCCATAGCGCACGACGGTTTTTTGCACGAGGCGAGCCTTACCATAGACAATACATATGCTGACAGGGAGGGGCAAAACGATGATAGAGTTTAGCTTTTTCCCGACATGGCTAAGGCTGACGGTGCAGTTCGTGCTGCTTGCGGCGCTTGCGGTGCAGGTACTTGTATGCGTGCTTTCGTTTTATAGAAGGAGCTTTGAAAAAAGGCTTTTGCCAAGGCAGCTTCTTGAGGCCGCGATATCGCTGCAAACCGCTATATGCGTACTGCTGATGGGCAATGTTGAATTTAATTTGAATTCAAGCATGGCGGCCGCAGGAGAAAGGTTCATATTTTTAAGATACGCGCTTTGCCTTATGATAAACATATGCTCCGTATTTTCATACGTTTGGCATAACAAGCTGTGGGACATAGCGTATATAACCTTCAGCGTGCTTATACTCCCCATTATGGAAAAGCTGCTCGGCGCTGCGTTTGCGTATGTGTTCATGGCCAATGCTGCCGTTACGCTTGCAAGGGCGATATGCGTGCTTGTGTTCATATCGCATGAGCTTAAGGAGGGGCTTTCGGGCTTATCGATAAAAGAAGCCATAGACAGCCTGCCGACAGCCATGCTTTTTGCGGACAGGTCCGGCTATATTCTGCTTATGAACAGGACCATGCAAAAGCTCATCTCCCAGCTTTCGCTTGAGCGCACCAAAAGCGCGGTAGACATACTAAGCTCTATACCGGATTGCTTCCCTGACAATGTTGAAAGCTTTGATATTGGCGATACGCTGGCCGTGAAAACGCCGGATGGGCATGTATGGCAGCTTGAGCATAGCTTTATCACGATAGGCTCAAAGCAGTATATAGAGCTTTACGCCCCTGATATAACGGAGCAGTGGCGTCTTGCAGAAGCGCTTGAAAGCGAAAGGAGGGCCCTGAGCGCCCAGAAGCGGCATCTTATAAAAATGCTTATCAATATAGAGGAGATACGCCGCGGGCTTGAGCTGCAAAGCCAGAAGGCCAAGGTACACGATGTGCTTGGGCAAAGGGTGACCATGCTCGACAAAGCGATAAGGGAAGGAAAGGCGCTTGATATGGAGCTGCTTGAAAAGGATATATGCTCGCTTATAAGCGAGCTTGACGAGCTGCCGGCGGACGATGCAAGGGATCCTGAAAGCGCGCTCGCTTCATTAAAGGAGATGTTCAGCCAAATAGGGGTGGAGGTGGAATTCAGCGGAAGCGTGTGCGAAAACAGAAAAATTGCGGCCTGCATGAACGCCATATTGCGCGAGTGTGTTACCAATGCCGTAAGGCACGGCTTCGCAAGCAGCGTTAAGGCAAAGTGCGCGCATATCCCGAACGGCTGGCGGCTTACTGTCAGCGATAATGGCGAGGGCAGCGAATACATAATAGAAGGCGGCGGCATAACCGGCATGCGCAGAAGGGCGGAAGCCCTGGGCGGCACTATACGCATAGCAACAACGCCGAGCTTCACCGTTACGGCGGAGTTTATTGAGGCATAGATCAAGCCTTGAGGAGCAAAGGATATGATAAAGATACTTATAGTTGACGACCACGCGGCGATACGCGACTCCTTCAGGAGCGCGCTTGAGGAATACGATGATATGATAGTTGTCGGCAGCATATCGGACGCTAAGCTTGCGCCCATATTCTGCCGCGAAAAAAGGCCCGATCTTGTGCTTATGGATATATGCACGGCGGAAGGCGCAAGCGGGCTTGAGGCTACGGAGCTTATTAAAAAGGAGCTTGAAGGCATAAAGGTGGTCGTCATGACCGGCTATGACGAGGTGACATATATGCCCAGGGCAAGGAAGAGCGGCGCGGACGCGTTTGTTGAAAAGAGCCAGACAATGCCGTTCTTCGTTCAGGTGATAAGGGACGTTATAGAAGGCAAGCAGTATTTTCCTCAGCAAAAGACCATTCCCGTGCAGCCGGGTGAAGCGCCGCTAACGGAAAGGGAGCTTGAAACGCTGCGGCTTATATGCGAAGGAGTGAGCAGAAAGGAGATTGCCGAGCGCATGGGGATTTCTGAAAACACGCTGTACAGGCATATACAAAGCGTAACGGGAAAAATGGGCTTTGAGCGCACCAGCGAGCTTGTGGCCCACGTTATTCTCAACGGCTGGATTAACCCAAGGTATTGATACGTCTATAAATTACAAGACGCAATATAAAATAACAGTTAGCTGTGATGTGCGCCGCTTTAGATAATGCTATGATTCGTTGTAGCGATATCAGGAGCGGCGTTTGTATATCCAATCTATTTACTGATGGCCTTAATGTTCCGTTGTGGGAGGAAGCAGCTATGTCGCAATCCGTGGCGCTTATAATGAAGAGAAAAATACTCGCGCAGAGCCTTATGAAGCTCGTAAGGGAGGAAAAGGGCATAAGCATGTGCTTCAAGCCGGATTATGCCGATGCAGGCATAGTTATACGCGGGAGCGGCGCGACCTGCGCGCTTATAGAGGTATCCGAAAGCGGCGAGTACGATATGGACTATTGCCTTGCGCTTTGCACACGGCTTAGAAAAGAAACGCCGGACTGCAAACTGATATTGCTTTGTCCGGAAACGGACGAGGAATATGTGGCCTTGGCGGTGAAGGCCAAGCGGGCGAATACCATAGACGACTTTATATTCTATGATACCAGCCTTGAATACCTTATATCCAAGCTTTGCGCAATGTAAGACGAAAGCACATAATGCTGAAGCAGGATGGCAGGGTGAAGAGTAAGCTTATAAAGATTATAATAACATATTTTGCGTGCCTGATGCTGCTCGCCGGCTTGTCCGCGCCCTAAAGGGCGGACTTTGGCGGTTTTATTAAAAAGACAATACCTGAAGGAGGTTATATTAAATGGCATTTTGCACAAACTGCGGCAAGCAGTTACCTGACAACGCCAAATTCTGCACCGGATGCGGCGCTAAGATAACTCCGAAGCCTGCGCCTGAGGCACCGCATCACCCGGATTCGGCAGATAGTCCGTGTGAGTACAGGGACGGCGAGACCATGCCAACTACGGCCGGATTCGAGCAGCCTCAGCAGGGCAGCTATCAGGCTCCTCAGCAGGGCAGCTATCAGGCCCCTCAGCAGGACTATCAGACCCCTGTGCAGCTCAGGCAGAAGGCTCCAAAGGCCTCGGCCAAGCCCATGAACAAGAAAACCCTTATTATAATAGGCGGCGCGGTGCTGGCCGTGATACTTGTCGTGGTGCTGATAGCGGTGCTTGGCGGAAAGGGCGGCAAAGCGTCCACCGACCCCAACGCAGGCGTATACAACGCCGTGACCGCAGAGATGTGGGGCGTGGAAATGAACGTGGCCGATATTTGGAGCGGCGGCTTCTCGATAGAGCTTAAGGACGGCGGCAAGTGCAGGCTGAACATTGACGGCAATAGCAGCAGCGGCAAGTGGACGCTTGAGGACGGAGCGCTGAAGGTGAGCGGCGGCGGGCTTGATTGCAGCGGTACGCTCGAAAACGGCGTTATGACGCTGGAAAACGTGCTGAATATGGGCGTAACGCTCAAGTTAGAGCGTGAAGGCGGCGCCGCCGTAAATAACGGCGAACAGTCTGACCCCGCAAACGGCGGCGAGCATGTGACAGACGGTTCAGGCATGGATAACGCGACCAGCGAGATACAGGCAAAATGGAACGGCACATGGTACGGCGTGCTGAATGTTATAGACGCTACCGGCGACTTTGCAAGCATATCCTATGGCAATTACGATGCGTATATGCTCGTAAACGTCGACACTGACGGCAAAGGCAGCTTTGAGGTGTACATTGCCGGCTCCGACGAGGCTTTTGCCATAGCCCAGTGCGAGGCTAAGGAGTCCGGATTATACGCCATAAGCGGCACGATAGCGGGCGGCATAGAGATGAACGCATACAACTGGATGTTCCTGCCCATGCCCGACTATCCTGATCAGTACTGCATGGGCGATGATATAGACGTAAACGGCAGCCTGTTCAGCTTCACCATGTTCATGAAGCAGTGGGGAGCAAGCTGGGAAAAGGAGGCCGCCAACGGCGCGCTTATACCTCCCTCCCTGGATGCATACAATGCGTCCATTGCCAATGACGAAATGCCTCCGATAGGCTTTGAGCCCTAAGGCTACGGCGGCACGGGCGCCACAATGCCCACGACGCAGACCCCCGTTGAATCCGCCGCGCCTGTGGAGTCAACCGCGCCTGCACCGGCATAGAGCCTGGCAGCGAGGGCGATGCAATACTAAACAGCGTTACCATAAAAGCAAAATAAGCTAAAAAGGAATATGTATGGAGGATAAAACAGTGAAGAAATTCAGGAACATAGTAGCCGTTGCGCTATCGGCGCTGATGCTGATTGCGCTGTGCGCCTGCTCAAAGGATAAAGGTCCTGACGTGACGGGCAAATACATATGCTACGAGGAAAGCTATGATAACGGCGCAAGCTTCAACGAGCCGTACGGCGAAAGCTATATAGAGCTTAAAAAAGGCGGCAAGGGCGTATACAACGTCGGGCTTGAGCTTAGCTTCAAGTACACCATGGACGGCGATAACTTCAAGGGCACTGTATCGTTCCTTGGCATGGAGGAGACCATGGAAGGCACCATCAAGGACGGCATAATGGACATAAGGTACGGCGAAACCATTATGCACCTTGCCAAGGAGGGCGTAACGCCCGTGAAGAGCACCGGCAACGGCGGCGTGAGCACGTCTGCAAGCGGCCTCAACGGCAACTATACCATATACAGCATGACCATTTCCGGCCAGTCGCTCACCTATAGCGATTTGGTGGAGGGCGATATGGCGGAGGGCAGCTATGTACTGTTCTATGGCGACGGCACCGGCATGCTTGCTTTCAGCGGCGACGAGCCTGAAAGCATTACCTATGATGAAGCGACGGGCGTGATAACGGATGCAATAGGCGATACGTTCCCGTTCAGCGTGGATGGCGAGCTGGTAACGGTGGAATTTGCCAATCAGGATATGACCATCACCTATGCGCCCGAAGCAAGCGACGTGTTCTCCTCCAACAACGGCGGCACGGCAGGCAGCCTTGCGGAAGCCTTTGGACAGGGCGGCAGCAACTCCAAGCCGGATGCCGATTTTGTGGCGGGATACCTTGGGGACTGGCACGGCGTTGCGGAATATTATGATTGCACCGGGATATATGAGGCCAACAACGGCAACCAGTGCGAGGTGCTTGCCCGTATAGTATACGATGAGGAGTTGGGCGAGCTGCGTCCCTTTGTCGGCATGGCGTTTGAAGGCTCCAATCAGTATAACTTCAGCATCAGCGCGGCACATGAGTATGACGACGGCGAATACCACTACTTTGATATAGAAGGCCTGTTCATGGAGCAGATGCTCGGCGAGGAGAGCATCATAGAATATGACGGGGAGTTTAACCGCCTGTATGTGTTGGCCACGGTCGACGACGGCGAGGGCAACGTAATGAAGGTGGTCGCGTGCCTTAGGCATCTTGACGACGAGTGGGATTATGAAAACGATTATCCCTATCTTGAAAAGGAAGGCGTAAAGTACTATAAGGGCATGAGCTTTATGGATATTGCCAAGCTGTTCCAGCTTGACCTTGACATGATACCCGAGGAAGGCTCCGCGACCGCGGGCGGCAGCTCCGCGACCCAGACCGCAAGCGGCGATTACGGCATGTCCAACCCAAGCGCCACGGGCGAAGCCACGCTTGAGGATATGCGCGCGCTGTATCAGCGTTTCCTGGAGATAAGGACCAATACCTATCATCAGATAAACTATGCGGACGTGGTAGAGGCGCTTGGCAGCGACGGCATACCCTGGCAGGACAGCGAAAACACATGGAATGATACCAAGCACAGCTACAAGTGGTCTAACGGCAACGGCAGCTTCCTCTATATCTCCTTCAAGATAGACGAAGGCGAGGAGTGGGACTGCTCCTGCACCTATTCAAGCGATGTAATGGAATAAAACCATATAAAACAAGTATTACAAGGAGGCAGACATGAATTACAGGATCGAAGGCGGTAGCCTGCCTGCCGTAATAGTCAACCTTAGCCCGGGCGAAGCGATGATAAGCGAGGCCGGAGGGCGCACCTGGTCCCGCGGGCCGGTGCTGAGCGAAGCCAAGGCCGAAGGCGGCGCGGGCAAGGCCATAGGCCGCATGTTCATGGGCGAAAGCCTGTTTATGAGCAAGTATACCGCACAGGGCGCGGCTGAGATAGCGTTCGCATCCTCCTTCCCGGGAAGGATAGTGGCGCGCGAGCTTGCGCCGGGGCAGAGCATAATCTGCCAGAAGCATGCCTTCCTGTGCGCCACCTACGGCGTGCAGCTTTCCATGCATTTTCAAAAGAAGCTCGGCGCGGGCCTTGTCGGCGGCGAAGGCTTCATAATGCAGCGCGTGACCGGCCCGGGCCTTGTATTCCTTGAGGTGGACGGTTACTGCCAGGAATACGACCTTATGCCTGGAGAGCAGCTCATATGCGATACGGGCGTGCTTGCCATAATGGACGATACCTGCACTATGGACGTTCAGATGGTAAAGGGCATAAAGAACGTTCTGTTCGGCTCGGAAGGCCTGTTTGATACGGTGATAACCGGTCCGGGCAAGGTGCATTTGCAGACCATGACCATAGCAAAGCTTGCCAAGCAGATGATACCGTATCTGCCGTTTAAGAAATAAACGAATAAAAACGCTTGCCCGGCGCATGCGCGCCACACAACGATGAACAAGGAGAAAGAAACGATGAAGCGAATACTGCCCCTGCTTATCGCTGCGATAATGCTGCTGTGCGCCGGCTGCTCCGCCATATCCGGCATAGTGGGCAATGAGGATAACGGCCTTTCAGGCGATATTGGCAAGGCGTTTGCAAGCCTTACCCCGCTGCCCGAGACTGCCAGTACACCGGAAGCTGCGGGAACCGACCCCAAAGCGCAGCTCCCGCTCAAACGCAGAAGCAGCCGCAGGAAACGCCTCTGCCTTCAGAAATCGTGGAGCTTGATCTGTTCCTTGAGGGTTGGTGGGTATGCGTGAACCCGAACAACCTTATTGCTGCGCCGGACACATACTATTTTGACGGCGGCGGCAGGGTGTTCACCGACCCCATATACTATTATAACGAGCAAAACGGGCAGGAGACAATGTACAGCCGCTATGAGCGGCGCGGCGACAAGCTTATATTCATAGAGGCCGACTACACGGGCGAAAACCCTGATATCGAGTGCGAGTTTGAGATAGTGGATGAAGATACCCTGCGCTTCTGTTGGCCGGACGATGAGGAGCAGGGCAATTCGCTGTTCATGCGCAACACCTCGTATGAGGGTACGCGGCGGCTTAGGCTGAGCGACAACTACAAATACCTTGCCGAAGGGCCAATGCTTGCGTACGTTTCGCCGCATTGGTCCGAGGCGGCGCCTGACTCGGGCAGGGGAGTACAACTGCTTGTGGACGATGTTATATGCCTTTCCGCCGATGAGGATGCGCTTGACGTGGCGCTGATGGTGGAGCTTGGCTATGCAAACGCCGTGCCCGACCCTAACGGCCCGGGCTATATAGCAGAGCTGTGCGACCCTGAGCTGTTTAAGGATGGCTATGTTCTTTACAATGCCGAGGAGGTGTACGAGGAGTACTACGCCTCAGACCTTCGCACAAGGGCCTATGTCAGGGAGCGGGACGAGACCGCCGGAGAGTTCATAGACGCGCTCGTTTCAGCGGAGGAGCTTGCCAGCAGGATAGAGGAAAGCGGCGAGCCTATGCTGTGCATGGTAACAGCTTACCGCGATGAGGAGACTGAGAACAATTACATCATAGAGATACGCGAGGTGCGCCTTGACGAAAGCGCCGCGGACGCCGCAGCCGGAACCATAGACGCGGCCGCACCTGTAAAGATGGAGGTAAAGGATATGCAAGTTACATTTGACAGATTGCCCAATGATTATAACGAGTTTGCCGCGCTGGCGACAGACCTGACCAGGCCGGAAAACACCTGCGCACTGTTTATGCTTGCGCTTGACCTGTACACGCGGGATAAGGACGCAGGCGTGGAGGCTGTGAACCTGCTTCGCGGGCCGAGGGCAATGAGCAATAGGGATATCCAGTTCCTGCGCGACAGGCTTGGGGACAAAAAGTATCTGCCGCTCGCCTATTTTAACGGCGCTGCTCCGCAAAACAGCTATAAGCCGGATGAGCCGCTGACAATACAGTTCTATCCCGACATGAGGCCGCAGGACTGCGAGGAGGGCTATATGCGCCTGTACCTGAAAACCGCTGGAGCCGATTCTCCGCGCGGCATAAAGCTTAGGCAAAAGGGCGATAACTGGTACCTTTGGGAGTATTCAAGCGTGCTTGTGGGCATACGCACGCCTGCAAATGAGGATCCGTGGGCATAAGGCATGAATAAGCTTTGGATAATAATACCTGTGATCGCGGTGTTGGCAGCGGCTTTGCTGTTTGGCTGTAAGGCCAAAAAGAGCGCGGACTGGGATAACGTGAAGATAACGAGCTTCAGCTATTCCCAAAGCGGCATGAGCACGGATAGCATATATACATATACCCTTACAAGGGAAAACGGTAAGGCTGTGCTGCATGCAGACTTGAACGCCGGCTATTATGAGGCCGATGCTGAGCTTGATGAAAGCGCATTTGACACGCTTAGCGAGATAGCCAGGCAATATAAGCTTGAGAAATGGGACGGCTTTGACAAGGTGAACAAAATGGCGCTTGACGGCTCAAGCTTTGGTCTGCATATAAACCTTGAGGACGGGAGCAGCATCGATGCATACGGCAGCAACAGCTTTCCCACGGGGTATGGCGAGGCCTCAAGAAAAATAGTTGAATGCTTTGAATCGCTTGTTGAAGAAAATGCAGAAATAAAGGAAAAACCACAGGAGTACTGATTGATCAGGGTATTTGACGGCGCGTTATCAAATACATATATACAATGGATAAAACAATATAACTATAACAGGAGGCATAATCCATATGAAGGGATCAAAATTTCTTAAAGTAACCGGTATACTGATGATAGTATTCGGCGCGCTGGCGCTGATACTTTCCATAGTTGCCGCTATCGGCCTGGCCGCACTTGTAGCTATGGAGCTGAATACATGGCAGTACACGGCAGCCGTAATACTTATGTTGGTGGGCTCAATATTTGAGCTGATAGCCGGAATCGTTGGCGTAAAGAACTGCAACAAGCCTGAAAAGGCCGGCACCTGCATGGTATGGGGCATAATCGTTATCGCCCTCTCCGTACTTTCAAACGTGCTTACCCTTGTAGGTAATCCTGATAACTTCAGCATCGTCAACCTGCTTACGGGTCTTGTAATACCCGTGCTGTACCTCATAGGCGCAGTGATGAACAAAAA
>SAMEA3663267__coassemble_688_pt1 | contig 10148 bp, 8 predicted proteins | sample SAMEA3663267__metabat2_low_PE_012 | metagenome-assembled genome bin SAMEA3663267 (sample SAMEA3663267) | pig gut metagenome | biome: pig gut; feature: pig-associated habitat; material: faeces | place: China | collected 2013
AAGGAGCAAAAGGACGAAAAATACAGATGGCTCAAGTGGGTATGGCTGGCCGCCGCTATAGCGCTGTTCGCCCTGTTTTATCCGGCAATTACCGGCATAATATGCTCAAAGAATTATATCAAAATGCTTGAATGGCTCCCAAGCTGGACATTTTTGGGATACTGATGCATAATAGAGGTAGTATTGATGAAAAAAGACGCAAAGAATACCATATGGCAGTTCCTCAAATTCAGCGTTGTAGGCGTAACGAACACCGTTGTGGACTTTGTAGTGTTCTATCTGCTCACAAGGCTTGGCGTGAATTATATAATAGCGCAGGTGATTTCATACACGGCCGGCATACTTAACAGCTATATCTGGAACTCGTTTTGGACGTTTAGGAAAGAGCGCAGCCATACCTTCCACACAATAGTGATGTTCATTGTTGTAAACGTTCTTTCTTTGGGCGTATCGCTTGCGGTGCTGTGGCTATGCAAGAATCCTCTCGGCATAGATCAGGACGTAAGCCTGAACATATTCGGCAAGGCGATAACGATAGGAAGCGACATGATATGCAAGATACCCGCTTCGATCTTCTCAGCAATAGCAAACTTTGCCGGCACCAAGCTGTTGGTATTCAATAAGGAAACGCACCCGGAGGAAACCGGAGATAAATAATCAGTTTAACATAAAATAATACTCGAGCCGGAGGATCGCTTATGCTTTCAAGGATTAAAAGCTACGGACTCATGGGACTTGCCGGATTTTCGGTCACAGTTGAAGCTGATGTTTCTGGAGGGGTTCCTGCCTATGAAACCGTCGGCCTTCCCGATGCCGCCGTACGCGAATCCAAGGAACGTGTGCGGGCGGCAATTAAAAACAGCGGCTTTGTTTATCCTGTTGGAAGGATAACCGTTAATCTTGCTCCGGCGGATATGCGCAAGGAAGGCTCGTTTTACGACCTTCCTATAGCGATAGGCCTTCTTACTGCAACAGGTCAGATAAAGCAGGAACAGGCCGATAAATACATGTTCATAGGCGAGCTTGCACTTGACGGCACCGTGCGTTCGATACCCGGCGTTTTGCCCATGATCATAGGCGCATATAAGGACGGCATAACAAAAGCCGTTGTTCCGGAAGAAAACGCGGCCGAGGCAGCTTATATTGAAGGCATAAGCATAATTCCGGCAAAGGACTTAAAAAGCGTTGTAAACGGCATAACAGGAAAAGAAGAAATCAATGTTTATGAACCAAGACGCTGGGACAGGGCGAGCATAACCTATGCTCAGGACTTTGCGGATATAAAGGGCCAGCAGGGCGCAAAAAGGGCTGCTGAGATAGCGGTTGCCGGCGGGCATAACCTTTTGCTCGTTGGCACGCCTGGCTCCGGCAAAACAATGCTTGCAAGGAGCATACCGTCCATATTGCCTGAGCTTACATTTGAAGAAGCGCTTGAAATAACCAAAATACACTCGGTCACGGGCGCAATAAAGGGTACAAACGGCATAGTTACCGAGAGGCCGTTCAGGTCGCCGCACCATACGGCTTCCTCAGCTTCTCTGATAGGCGGCGGAACCAGGGCTATGCCGGGCGAGATAAGCCTTGCGCACTTTGGCGTGCTTTTTCTTGACGAGTTCCCTGAATTCAGGAAAGATACGTTGGAAGCTCTTCGCCAGCCTCTTGAGGACGGATTCGTTACCATAACAAGGGCAGCTGCAAGAAGCACATATCCTGCGCAGTTCATGCTTGTTGCCGCAATGAATCCATGCCCATGCGGCAACTATGGCTCCCGCATAAACGCATGCCGCTGCACGGCGCAGCAGATACAGCGTTACCGCAACCGCATAAGCGGACCTATGCTTGACAGGATAGACATACATGTTGAGATGGGAGAGGTAGGCTACAGCGACATTGCCGGAAGAAGCAGCGGCGAGCCTTCAAGCCGGATAAGGGAAAGGGTCAACAAGGCGCGGGAGATACAGGCAAAGCGTTATCAAAAGCATGGCATACTGTTCAACGCTCAGCTTACAAGCAAGTTGATGAAGGAATACTGCGTGCTTACCGGCGAAGCGGAAGCTCTTATGAAGAAGGCCTTTGCATCGCTTAAGCTGAGCGCAAGGGCGTATACAAGGCTTTTGAAGGTATCAAGGACCATCGCCGACCTTGACGGCGGAGGCGACATACAGGCCCAGCACATAGCCGAAGCCATACAGTACAGGAGCCTTGAATCCAAATATTGGGGCGATATCCGATGAAAAGCGTGCTTACATCTCAGGAACGGCTACTGCTTTGGCTCAGCGTGAATCTTGGCTCAAGCTCGGCAAGGGTAAGGCGCATGCTTGAAGCTTTTGACGGCAGCGTTGAGGAAGTATTCCGCGCAGCCGCAAAGGGCAAGCTCCCCAAAATGAGATTTCTTGATGATGAAAAGCTTTCAAACATTCAGGCTCATGCAAATGAAAGATATATTGAACGAATAATCAACCGGCTTGACGAGCTTGACGTCAAGGTTTCCACATTGTATTCTGAAAACTATCCGATATTGCTGAAAAACATATACGATCCGCCGGCAGTATTGTACTATAAGGGTACGCTTTATCCCGAATTGAGGCTGCCTATCGCCATAGTCGGCGCAAGGGAGCCTTCCGACTATGGAAGAAGAGTGACGCGCGAGCTTGCAGAAGAGCTTGCCTCTGCCGGAGCATGCATAGTATCCGGGCTTGCCTACGGGCTTGACAGGGTAGCTGCGGAGGGCGCGCTTGACGCCGAGGGCAACGACTATCCAACGATAGCCGTGCTTGGCACCGGCCCTAATGTTGTATATCCAAGCGTGAACAGAGATGTTTATGAGCTTATTGCCGAAAGGGGCGCCGTAGTATCCGAGTTTATGCCCGGTATCGGGCCTAAGCCGAGCCATTTCCCGATGAGGAACAGGATAATAAGCGGACTTTCAAAGGGAGTCGTCGTGGTAGAAGCAAGAACAAAAAGCGGCACTTCGATAACTGTTGACTGCGCGCTTGAGCAGGGAAGGGACGTTTTTGCCGTTCCAGGAAGGGTAAGCGATGAATTGAGCGGCGGCACCAACGACCTTATTCGTGAAGGCATGGCGAAAATAACATTAAGCGCACAAGATGTGCTTGAGGAATACGGAATGAAGCCAAGGAGCGTTGAAAGGAAAGCCGTTGCGCCCTCAGAGCTTCCTTTTGAGCAGCAGCTCATACACAGGCTGCTTATTGCAGGTGAAAGGACATATGACGAATTGGCGGAACTTACGGGCTTTGATGCCGGCAAATTAAATTCAACCTTGACAGAGATGGAGTTTTCAGGAATAATTAAGCAATCGCCAGGCAGACTTTATTCTCTGTGAGCGATTTATAAAAACAAGTGTTTTTTTGTTGGAGGGATAACCTATGGCTGACAATCTTGTTATAGTCGAATCGCCGGCAAAGGCAAAGACAATAGGCAAATTTTTAGGCGGTAAATATAAGGTCGTAGCCTCAAACGGCCATGTCCGCGATCTTCCCAAAAGCCAGCTTGGCGTTGACGAAGCAAATGACTTTGAGCCAAAGTATATCACGCTGAGGGGCAGGGGAGACGTGCTTGAGCGTATACGCAAGGAAGCTAAGAGCGCAAAGCATATCCTTCTCGCAACCGACCCTGATATGGAAGGAGAAGCTATAAGCTGGCATCTTGCGCATATACTCAAGCTCGATCCCGATTCCAACTGCCGCATAGTGTTTAACGAGATCACCGAAAAAACAGTCAAAAGCTCGGTAAAGCACCCGCGCAGCATAGATATGAAGCTTGTTGACGCTCAGCAGGCAAGGCGCGTGCTCGACAGGCTCGTTGGCTACAAAATAAGCCCCATACTCTGGGCAAAGGTGAGAAAAGGGTTGAGCGCAGGCCGCGTGCAATCAGTTGCCACAAGAATAATATGCGACCGAGAGCAGGAGATAAACGATTTCGTTGCGGACGAATACTGGAGCGTTACCGCAAGCCTTAAGGAAAAGGGGATAAGAAAGCTCATTGAAGCCAAATTCTACGGCTATGGCGATAAAAAGACTGAGCTAAAAAACGAACCTGAGGCTCAAAGCGTAGTAGACAAGGCAACAGGAGCAGTATTCATCGTTACTGACGCAAAAACTGCGTTAAAAACACGCCATGCGCCCGCTCCGTTCACAACGAGCAGCCTTCAGCAGGAGGCTTCAAGGAAGCTTGGCTTCACGGCAAAGCTCACAATGCTTGTCGCACAGCAGCTTTATGAAGGTATAGAGCTTCAGGACAGGGGAGTAACAGGTCTTATAACCTACATGAGGACCGACTCCGTGCGTGTATCGGAAGAAGCTCAAGCGCTTGCAAGGGCCATTATCGAGAGCAGATTCGGCGCAAAATATGTTCCCGAAAAGCCTAATATATATAAGGGACGCAAGGGCGCGCAGGATGCGCACGAGGCCGTGCGCCCTGCAAATGTGGCGCTTACTCCGGCAGAGGTGAAGGACTCTCTCACGCCTCATCAGTTCAAGCTGTATAAGCTTATATATGAGCGCTTTATAGCCAGCCAGATGTCGGAGATGCAGTATGAGACCAACACCGTTACATTTGATGCAAACGGCTGCACCTTCAAGGCATCCGGCCAGAGAACGGTGTTTGACGGCTACACTGCCGTTTATATAGAAGGCAGGGACGAAGCTCAGGAAAAGGACGTTGCCCTGCCGGAGATAAACAAGGGCGATAAGCTTGAAGCGACAAAAATAGAAAAGGAACAGCACTTTACACAGCCGCCCGCAAGGTATACTGAAGCTACGCTTGTAAAAACGCTTGAAGAAAAGGGTATAGGCCGGCCGAGCACCTATTCGCCAACCATATCTACGATAATAGAAAGAGGCTATGTAAGAAGGGAAAAGAAGGTGCTTTATCCCACAGAGCTTGGCTTTATCGTCACGCAGATAATGAAGGATAACTTCAAAAGCATAGTTGACGTTAAGTTCACAGCTGATATGGAAACGAAGCTTGACCACATAAAGGACGGCAAATGTGAATGGAAAAGCGTTGTACGCGATTTCTACGATCCGTTTATGCAAAGCGTGGATAAGGCATCGGCAACGATAGAAAAGATAGACGTGCCTGACGAAGTATCGGACGTCGTGTGTGATAAATGCGGCGCTATGATGGTATACAAGATGGGCCGCTTTGGCAAGTTTCTGGCTTGTCCCAACTTCCCCGCATGCCGAAACACAAAGGCCATTGTTGAAAAGCTTCCTGTTCCATGCCCCAAGTGCGGAGCCGCGCTTATAAAGCGCAAGACTAAAAGGGGAAAGATATTCTATGGCTGCGAAAGATATCCCGAATGCGACTTTGTATCATGGGATATGCCAAGCGGAGAAAACTGCCCCAAGTGCGGAGCCATGATGGTCAACAAAATAGGGCCGAGAGGCAAATACACCGCCTGTTCCAATAAGGATTGCGGATACATTGTCAGAAACGCCAAGAAGGGGAGCGAAAACGATGCAGAAGAATAAGCCGAGCGCCAGCGTTATAGGCGCGGGGCTTGCGGGCTGCGAAGCCGCGTATCAGCTTGCTGAGCGCGGCGTTGCCGTATATTTGTATGAAATGAAGCCCAAGCGCCATTCTCCCGCGCACAAGATGAACGGATTTTGCGAGCTTGTATGCTCCAATTCTCTAAGGTCGGACAGGCTGCAAAACGGCGCAGGCCTGCTTAAGGAAGAGATGCGGCGCATGGGCTCTATAGTGATGCAATGCGCCGAGGCCGCCAAGGTGCCTGCCGGCGGCGCTTTGGCCGTTGACAGGGACGAGTTTTCACGGCTTGTTACAGAAAAGCTTAACAGCCACAAGAATATAACCGTAATACATGAAGAGGTAGAGGATATTCCGGCATCGCCTGCAATAGTTGCAACAGGCCCGCTTACAGAGGGCAAGCTGCTTGAAGCTATTGAGACCTTCTTTGGCGAAGGGCTGCACTTTTATGATGCTGTCGCTCCTGTTATTGCGGCAGAATCGCTGAATATGGATAAGGTGTTTGAAGGCTCGCGTTACGAACGCGGGAACGATTATCTGAACTGCCCGATGGATAGGGAGGAATACTTAGAATTTGTCAACGCTCTTGTAACGGCAGAGACTGCGCCCCTGCATGAGTTTGAGACGCCAAGGGTTTTTGAAGGCTGCATGCCCGTTGAAATAATGGCTAAACGTGGGCCTATGACGCTTGCTTACGGCCCGCTAAAGCCGGTAGGCATAGTTGATCCGCATACCGGCAAAAGGCCTTACGCGGTTGTGCAGCTGAGGAAAGAGAACAACGAAGCAACATTGTACAACATAGTCGGCTTCCAGACTAATTTGAAGTTTGGTGAGCAAAAAAGGGTGTTCGGCATGATACCCGGGCTTGAAAACGCCGAATTTATACGCTACGGCGTTATGCATAGAAATACGTTCATAAACTCGCCAGGCAAGCTCACGCCATGGTTCGAATGTAAAAAGCAGCCTATGCTCTATTTTGCCGGACAGATGACCGGCGTGGAGGGCTATATTGAAAGCGCAGCAAGCGGCATGCTTGCGGGCATAGACCTTGCGCTGAGGCTGAACGGGGGCGAGAGTATAGACTTCACAGCAAGGACGGCTATTGGTGCGCTGGGCAGCTATGTTTCAGGCTATAACGGTTCCGACTTCCAGCCCATGAACATAAGCTTTGGAATAATTGAGGGCCTTACCAACGCCCCACGCAACAAGCAGGAACGCTATACCCTTATAGCTGAGCGCTCGCTTAGGATAATAGATGAAATTGCGGCGAATATCGGAATAAATGGAACCTATAGGGTGAAAAAATGCGAATAAACTGTAAAGCATTGTGAATTATCAGTTCAAACAAAAGCTTTTATGGTATTATCATAAAAAGCTTTATTTCGCTTGTTTAGGGCAAATATTGAAAGGCGGTAACAAAAACCTATGCAGCAGATGATGGGAACAACGATAGTAGCTGTTAAGCGCGGCGGCAAATGCGCGGTCGCGGGAGACGGTCAGGTTACTTTCGGCGAAAATACGATAATGAAGCATACCGCAAAAAAGGTGCGCAGGCTTTATCACAACAGCGTTGTTGTTGGCTTTGCCGGCGCTGTTGCGGACGCATTTTCACTTTGCGAAAAGTTCGAAGCCAAGCTTGAAGCATATAGCGGCAGCTTAAAGCGCGCCGCGGTATCACTTGCGCAGGAATGGAGGAGCGACAAGGCTTTGAGGCAGCTCAACGCAATGCTCATAGCTGCGGATAAGGATGAGCTGCTCATAATAAGCGGCACCGGCGAGGTGATAGACCCTGACGACGGTATAGCGGCGATAGGCTCCGGCGGAATGTTCGCGCTGTCGGCGGCAAAGGCGCTTAAGGAAAACACCGAGCTTAGCGCGGCAGATATAGCCATGAAATCCATAAAGATTGCAAGCGATATATGCGTTTACACAAACGGCAATATCACTATGGAGGAAGTATGATGTTTACCCCAAGAGAAACGGTTGAAGCGCTGGATAAATACATTGTAGGTCAGGATGAAGCGAAGCGCGCAGTTGCTATAGCCTTAAGGAACAGGTACAGACGCTCAAGGCTTTCCCCGGAGCTTCGTGAGGAGATAACCCCTAAAAACATCATAATGGTAGGACCTACAGGCGTGGGCAAGACGGAGATTGCAAGAAGGCTCGCCAAGCTTGTCGATGCGCCGCTCGTTAAGGTGGAAGCAACCAAATTCACTGAGGTAGGCTATGTCGGCAGAGACGTTGACTCCATAGTGCGCGATCTTGTCGAGGCTTCAATAAGGCTATGCAAGCAAAAGCGCTACGAAGCGGTCGAGACCGTTGCAAAGGCTGCCGCTGAGCAGAGGCTTATAGACCTGCTTATGCCGGAAGAGGCAAAAAAGCAGCAGAAGCCAATAAACCCCATACAGATGCTTTTAGGCTCAGCTACATCTGAGCCGGAAGAAAAGGAGCTTACAGACGAGGAAAAGTCCGCCAAGCTTACAAGGCGGCAGCAGCTTGCTGAACAACTCAGAAGAGGTGAGCTTGAAAACGAGCTTGTAGAGGTCGAGGTCGAGCAGCAGTCCACCGGCAGCGATACCATGCTTGCTATGGGCATAGATCTTAACCTTAACGAAATAATGGGCGGCATACTGCCAAAGAACAAGAAAAAGCGCCGCGTGAACGTTACCGAAGCAAGAAGGATACTGACCCAGGAGGAATCCGACAAGCTTATAGATATGGACGAGGTAATACGCGAGGCAATTGATAAGGCCGAGCAGGACGGAATAGTATTTATAGACGAAATAGACAAGATTGCCGGAGGGGACCGTGCAAACGGCCCTGATGTTTCAAGGGAAGGCGTACAGCGGGATATCCTGCCCATAGTCGAAGGCTGCACAGTAAACACAAAGTATGGCCCTGTCAAAACCGATTTTATGCTGTTCATAGCCGCGGGAGCCTTCCATGTGTCAAAGATATCCGATCTTATACCGGAGCTTCAGGGCAGATTCCCGATAAAAGTGAAGCTTAACCCGCTTACCGTTGACGATTATAAGCGCATTCTGCACCAGCCGGAGCATGCCATAACAAAGCAGTACGCCGCGCTGCTTGCAACGGACGATGTGGCGCTTGAGTTTAGAGACGATGCGCTTGACGCTATAGCCCAGTATGCGTACCATGCAAACGAAACAAGCGAGAATATAGGCGCAAGAAGGCTGCACACAATAGTTGAAAACCTGCTTGAGGATATCTCGTTCAACGCCGGAGGAGATCACCCTATGGTAAAGGTAGTTATTGACGCAAATTATGTTAAGGAGCATATGCCCGCCGAGCTTAACGGTGAGGATCTGGGCCGCTTCATACTGTAATGAAGTGCGTTGTAAGCACAATCATAATTGTTTGCATGCTGATCTGTGCGGGCTGTATGGCGGCTGCTCAAACGGGTAATTTCAGCGCGGGCATAAACGACGAGCCTGTTGTAGTCCCCGGCTCTAACGATGCAACTATTCAGGCTTCCGTTCAGTTAAGCACGCCCATACCGTTTGCTGAACAAACACCGGTTTTAGCAACGACAGCGCCAGAGCCCGTTCAGCAAACGCCGGAACAGACTCCCGGGCAAGCGCCTGAGCTGACTTCGCAGCCCATTTCTGAAACGATACCGTCAGCAACGCCTGAGATCAAAGCAACGCCGACCCCTACTCCGAAGCCTACAAAAACGCCCAAGCCCACGCCAACTTATGAGGTAACTAAGATAGATGCTAAAGAAGCTTATCTTAACGCGGGCTCAGCCAATTTCAGAAAGGGCCCCGGGCTTGACTACAAGATAATAAGGGAGCTTAAGGAGGGCGCAAAGCTGACCGTAGTAGGAAAATCGGGCGATTGGCTAAAGGTTGAGTATAAGGACGAAACCGGCTTTATACTGGCAGAATTTGTTGAGTATGGCTCAAAGGATACTCCAACGCCGACAAAAACGCCTAAGCCTACGGCTTCACCAAAGCCTACAGCCACGCCAAGGCCTACAGCCACGCCAAAGAATGAACCAACAACGGCTCCTGAACCAACACAAGAGCCTGTAAGCACCTCTCCCTCTACATCGTCGCTTAATGCAAGCGACTACTTCAGCGCAGGCGGCGGCTTTACTGCGGAAGAGCTGCTGCTCATAGCGCAGGTGGTCCATGAGGAATCAAAGAGCGACGATGTTGAAGCCAGGGCCGCTGTAGCAAACAGCATATACAACCGCATAATCAGCCCGAAGTTTCCAAACAGCGTTGAGGGTGTGATATTCCAGAAGAACCAGTACACCGTTGCAAGAGACGAGGAAAAGATACGCGCGGTAAAACCTTCAAGCAAAACGATACAGGCTGTTAATCAGATATTCGTCGAGGGCAACAGATTCTTGCCGGAGGACATTCTTTACTTCCGCTCTGCAAGGCTGGGCACGGAGTGGGCAAAGCGTACATATTATGCAACCTTTGGCGGCAATGCCTTTTTCTACTAAACGATAAAATGCTGATAAAGCGCTTATTTAAGCCTTAAACAGGCAACACTAATACCGCATTTCAAAAGAAAGGCGGTATTTTTTGTATGAAGGCCGTTATTATGGCAGGCGGAGACGGAAAACGCCTGCGTCCGCTTAGCTGCACTATGCCAAAACCTAT
>SAMEA3663267__coassemble_699_pt1 | contig 10070 bp, 9 predicted proteins | sample SAMEA3663267__metabat2_low_PE_012 | metagenome-assembled genome bin SAMEA3663267 (sample SAMEA3663267) | pig gut metagenome | biome: pig gut; feature: pig-associated habitat; material: faeces | place: China | collected 2013
GTTCGATAACACGCAGCGTTGGGTAAAAGTCCCGTCTCAGGCACTCAGCGATATGCTGATTCAAGCATTAAAAGAGGAAGGAAAATAAGAATTTGTAGGGTAGTAAAATGACAATCACAGAAATTAAGGAAAACAAGAAGCAATATCTTTCGTTGCTACTGTTGGCAGATGAGCAAGAGGATATGGTTGACCGTTACATTGACAAGGGTACTATGTATGTGTTTGATGATAACGGTGTCAAAAGTGAATGTGTTATTACCGACGAGGGCAACGGTATCATCGAGATAAAGAACATTGCAACCGTTCCAGAACATCAAGGCAAGGGTTATGCAAAAGCCTTGATTGATTTCCTTGTCGAAGAGTACGGCGGCAAATATTCCGTTTTGCAGGTTGGCACGGGCGATAGTCCGACGACGGTTCCTTTCTACGAAAAGTGTGGTTTTGTTCGTTCCCATAGCATACCGAACTTTTTTACAGACAATTACGACCACCCGATATTTGAGTGTGGTGTTCAGTTGGTGGATATGGTTTATTTGCAAAAACCGTTATAAATCAAATTCCAATTGCTGGACAAATGAAAATGAACGACAAAAAGCCCGTACTGACATCCGATCAGTACGGGCTTAAATGTTAATATGGGTAATTTGTGAGATGGTTGAAATTATTCTTTACTCACAAGCCACTCGCAATGCAGAATAATCGCATTGGAGGGAGTTCTTATCAAAACCTTATCAGAAGAAGTGGGCGAAGTCTGAAAAGCCTTGTGATTACTGGTTTTTTCGGCTTTTTCAACTTATTCCCACTCCACCGTTCCTGGTGGTTTGGAGGTGATGTCATAGACCACGCGGTTGACGTGAGGGACCTCGTTTATTATGCGGTTGGAGACGCGGCCGAGTATATCGTAGGGTATGTGCGCCCAGTCTGCCGTCATGAAGTCAACGGTGGTCACGGCGCGTATTGCGATAAGCTCGTCATATGTGCGCCCGTCGCCCATCACGCCAACGGTCTTTACGCCCGGAAGCACGGCGAAAAACTGGCTCATTTCCTTGTCGTAACCGCATTTCTCCATCTCATCGCGAAGCACGGCGTCCGCCTCCTGAAGTATATGCACCCTTTCCGGCGTTATTTCGCCTATAATGCGCACGCCAAGGCCGGGGCCGGGGAAGGGCTGCCTCCATACAAGCTCATGCGGCAGGCCGAGCATCTCGCCAACGCGCCTGACCTCGTCCTTGAAAAGATCCTTGAGCGGCTCTATGGTGCCTAAGAACTTTATGTCATCGGGCTGCTTCACCTGGTTGTGATGCGTCTTTATCACAGCGGCGCTGCCCTTTCCGCTCTCTATGCGGTCTGGATAAATGGTGCCTTGGGCAAAAAAACCGTCGCCATAGCTTTGGCGTATCCTGTCCCAAAACACCCTGTAAAACTCGGCGCCTATTATCTTGCGCTTCTGCTCGGGGTCGCTTACGCCCTTTAGGCGATCATAGAAATGTTGCTGGCAGTTTATGCGCACAAAGTTCATGTCAAATAATCCGGTGAATGTGCTTTCCACCATGTCGCCTTCGTCTTTGCGCATAAGGCCCTGATCGACAAAAACGCATGTGAGCTGCTTGCCGACTGCCTTTGAAAGCAGAGCCGCTGCAACGGAGGAATCGACTCCGCCGCTTAAGCCAAGCACAACGCCATTGCTGCCTATTGTTTCTCTGAGTTCGGCAACGGTAGTGTCTATAAAGCTATCCATCTTCCATGTGCCTTTGCAGCCGCATACATCAAAAAGGAAGCGCTTGAGCATGTCTATACCGCCTTGGGTATGGTTGACCTCAAGATGGAACTGCACGCCGTAAAGCCGCTTTTCCTTACATTCCATAGCTGCAACGGGACACGCGGCGGTGGTGGCGGTTATGTTGAAGCCCTGCGGAGGGACGGCTATATAGTCGCCGTGGCTCATCCAGGTTATGCCGCTGCCTGCGTCAAACAACGCGGAGCCGGGAAGGTAGCTCGTATCCGTCCTGCCGTATTCCCTTGCGGAGGCCTTTTCTGCCGGCGATACCTTGCCGCCAAGCATATATGCCAAAAGCTGGCAGCCGTAGCATATTCCGAGTATAGGCACGTTGAGCGAGAATATATCGCCTGATATGTGAGGCGATGCTTCATCGTATACGCTGTTTGGGCCGCCTGTGAATATAAGCCCGCAAGGTTCCATTGCCTTAAGCTGCCTGATGCCGATAGTATGGGGAACTATCTCGCAGTATACGCCGCAATCGCGCACCCTGCGCGCGATAAGCTGGTTATACTGGCCGCCAAAGTCCACAACAATGATCTTTTCCATCAATTACTCCTTGTTACGGAATACTATGCCGTTTTCATCGGCCCTTTCTATTATTGCAAGCGAGTGGAGGTTCACGCCCTCGCTCCTGAGCCTTGCCCCGCCTGGCTGGAAGCCCTTTTCAACGGCAACGCCCACGCCTATAAGCTGAGCGCCGGCCTGCTCAATTATGTCAACAAGCCCATGCAGAGCCTCGCCATTGGCAAGGAAGTCGTCGATAATAAGCACCTTGTCATCTGGCCCGAGCCATTGCTTGCTCATTATCAGCGTCACTTTCTTCTTATAAGTATAGGAAAATATCTCGCTTCTGTAAAGGCCGCCCTCAATGTTGTCGCTTTTGGCCTTTTTTGCGAATATCATAGGCACGCCGAACTCCTCGGCACATATGGTGGCAAGCGCTATGCCGCTCGCCTCGACTGTTACAACCGCGGTTATTCCGCTCAAATCAAAAAGCCGACCAAATTCTTTAGCCATTTCCCGCATCAGCTTAACGTCTACGCGGTGGTTCAAAAATCCGTCGACCTTGATGATGTTGCCGGGCAGAACCTTGCCCTCTTTCTTGATGCGCTCTTGAAGTACATTCATGGTGAGTATATCTCCTATCAAAAGTAATCAAAAAAACTTGCTTCAATTATCGCCTAAATCCGCCTTTTATTCAATAGGCAAACGGGCTAAATGTTTTTTAGCTTTGTCGGAAAAAAGTTAGAATAAGCAGTAAAAAACCGTGCCGCTTTTTTCCGCTTCACAATTATTTCAAATTAGCATAACAATGACGACGTTGCTTATTTTTGGGGGAAGACTATAATAGAAACGTAAATAAAAGGGAACAATAGTTCTTGCACAGGAGGTAACTTCTATGAACGTGAACAAGCTTACTCAAAGGTCGCTTGAGGCGGTTCAGTCCGCGCAGAGCATAGCCGTTTCGCATAATAACCAGCAGGTAGATCAGGAGCACCTTGCAGCCGCTCTGCTTGGGCAGGAGGATTCGCTTATAAAGAGCCTTCTTGAGCGCATGGGCGCCGATGCAGATGGCTTTGCCGGCGCTGTGGGCGCGGCTATAGCAAAGCTGCCGCAGGTAACGGGTTCAGGCCGCGAAGTTGACAGGATATACGTTACACAGGAGCTTGACAAGGCCCTGAACAAGGCTGAGGAGACGGCCATACATATGAAGGACGATTATGTGTCCGTTGAGCATCTGTTCCTTGGCATAATGGAAATGCCGAACCATGCCATGCGGGATATATTCAACCGCTTCAATGTAAACAAGAATGATTTTCTTAAGGCGCTTGAGCAGATCCGCGGCGGCGCGAGGGTCACCACCGACAATCCGGAGGGGACATATGACGCGCTGAACAAATACGCTCAGGACCTTGTTGAGCTTGCCCGCAGGCAGAAGCTCGATCCTGTCATCGGCCGCGATGACGAGGTCAGGAACGTTATAAGGATACTTTCAAGAAAGACAAAGAACAACCCCGTGCTTATAGGCGAGCCGGGCGTAGGCAAGACCGCCATTGCGGAAGGGCTTGCGCAGCGCATAGTGCGCGGCGACGTGCCGGCTAACCTTAAGGACAGGAAGATATTCTCGCTTGACATGGGCGCGCTTATAGCGGGCGCCAAGTTCCGCGGCGAGTTTGAGGAAAGGCTCAAGGCCGTGCTTGCGGAGGTTAAGCGCAGCGAGGGCGGCATAATACTCTTCATCGACGAGCTGCACACCATAGTGGGCGCAGGCAAGACCGAAGGCAGCATGGACGCGGGCAATCTGCTCAAGCCGATGCTTGCGCGAGGCGAGCTGCATTGCATAGGCGCTACCACGCTTGACGAATACCGCAAATACATAGAAAAGGACGCCGCGCTTTCAAGAAGGTTCCAGCCCGTTATGGTAGAGGAGCCGAGCGTTGAGGACACCATATCCATACTGCGCGGGCTTAAGGAAAGGTATGAGGTGTATCATGGCGTTAAGATAAACGACAGCGCCCTTATAGCGGCGGCTACGCTTTCGCATAGATATATAAGCGACAGGTTCCTTCCCGATAAGGCCATAGACCTTGTTGACGAGGCCTGCGCGCTTATAAGGACAGAGATGGACTCCATGCCTACGGAGCTTGACGAGCTTTCAAGAAAGATTATGCAGCTTGAAATAGAGGAAGCTGCACTTAAAAAGGAATCCGACAAGCTCAGCGAGGAGCATCTTAAGGAGATACAGAAAACCATTGCCGATGACCGCGAGCAGTTCAACAAGCTGAAGGCCAAGTGGGAAAAGGAGAAGGACTCCATAAAGAACGTGCAGCGCATCCGCGGCGAGATAGAGGAGCTTAACGCCCAGATGGAGCGCGCCGAGCGAGACTACGACCTTAACAAGGCTGCGGAGCTGAAATACGGCAAGCTCCCCAAGCTTAAGGAAGAGCTTGAGCATGCCGAAAAGGAGATGGAGGAGCGCAAGGCGAGCGGCCTGCTCAGGGACAGGGTGACGGAGGATGAGATAGCCCGCATAGTAGGCCGTTGGACCGGCATACCGGTTTCAAGGCTTATGGAGGGCGAAAGGGAGAAGCTTTTAAGGCTTGAGGACATTCTGCATCAGCGCGTTATAGGCCAGGACGAAGCCGTTACCACGGTGTCCAACGCCATACTGCGCACAAGGGCAGGCCTTAAGGACCCGTCAAAGCCTATAGGCAGCTTCCTTTTCCTTGGCCCCACGGGCGTAGGCAAGACGGAGCTTGCCAAAGCCCTTGCCGAGGCGCTGTTTGACGATGAAAACAACATGGTGCGCATAGATATGAGCGAATATATGGAGAAATACTCCGTCGCCCGTCTGATAGGCGCACCTCCGGGCTATGTTGGTTATGACGAGGGCGGCCAGCTTACCGAGGCTGTGCGCAGGAAGCCTTACTGCGTGGTGCTGTTCGATGAAATAGAAAAGGCTCATCCGGACGTGTTCAACGTGCTTTTGCAGGTGCTTGACGATGGCCGTATGACCGATTCGCAGGGCCGCACGGTGGACTTTAAGAACACCGTTATAGTAATGACCAGCAACCTTGGCAGCCAGTATATACTGGAGGGCATAGTTGACGGCAAGATAACGGACGAAGCCAAGAAGCAGGTCAGCAATCTGCTCAAACAGAGCTTCCGCCCCGAGTTCCTCAACAGGATAGACGATATAGTGTTCTATAAGCCGCTTGATAAGCAGGAGATATTTGCCATTACAGAGCTTATGCTCAAGGATATACGCAAGCGCCTTGCCGAGCGCCGGCTGGACGTTGTGCTTACGGACGCCGCAAAGCATTATATTGCCGATGCCGGCTACGATCCGCATTACGGTGCAAGGCCGCTCAAGAGGCTGTTGCAGTCCAAGCTTGAGACGCTGCTTGCCCGCAAGATAATCGAGACCGATCCAGAGCCGGGCACGGTGTATACCGTGGATTGCGTAAACGGCGAGCTTGTCGTGAAGTAAAAACAGGATTGTCGGAGCCAGGCTTAATGCATGGCTCCTGAGAATATCGAAAAAGTGGCTATTCGCCACTTTTTCGATACTTTGCTGCCGGTTAATGATAGTATATCAAAATATCAAATCCGGCAGCTTGGGCTATATGCCTGTTTGCTCATCGGCCTCAGCGCGTGCATGTCCGGCACGACGCCTGGCCTTGTCCTTTCCAGAAGCCTCAGCGTGTGAAGGCTTGCTCTTCAGGTTCTTTTTAAGAGGCAGATAGCTTTCATCGTAATTGAATTTCATCGTGCCGCCTCCTTCACATTGCCCACTAATAGCTTGCGCCCGTTTTAAGTTTAGATGCAAAGCTAAATTTGTCATGGATGGATATGGCTTAATTAAAAAAGCGCAGCCTTGCTAACAAAGCCGCGCATATGCACAGAATCGCTATTATCAGAAGCTGCGCTCAACCTTGCCGGAACGAAGGCAGCGAGTGCAGACATTCACCTTGCGCACAGTGCCGTTTACCACCGCGTGAACGGTCTGAATGTTGGGAGCCCATGCGGTCCTGGTCTTCCTGTTGGAATGGCTTACCAGATTGCCGCTCATAACACCCTTTTTGCATATTTCGCAGTACTTACCCATGCATTACACCTCCTTACCGACGGTAGCGTAGCGTTTTCATTCAAACAGTGCTATTTTAGCACGGCATACATTCTTTTGCAAGCAAAAAAATTATTATTTTGCATATTGCCTACTTGTCAAGCCTTTGACGATGGTGATACAATCGAGCCGTTGTGCTTTGCGGGCCAAAATGGCCCCAAAACAAAGCTTATCGGCGCGGCGAAGGAGGATCGTTTTATGAGTGCTGAACACAAATTAAAGCTGAAAGAGCTTGCTAAGGATCTGCTCTACGATATTATTGGCGGTATACTCTATGCTGCCGGTATATACAGCTTTGCATCAAGCGCAGAGTTTGCGCCGGGCGGCATATCCGGCCTTGCAATAATAATAAACCACTTTACATCGCTGCCGATAGGTATATGCACGCTTGTATTGAATCTGCCGGTGCTGTTCATCTGCATAAAAACGCTTGGCAAAACATTTTTGTTCAAGTCAATAAAAACCATGATAATAAGCACGCTCATAATAGACTTTGTGTTTCCACTGCTGCCGGTGTATAATGGCGATGCGCTCATGGCGGCAATATTTGCGGGCGCATTGAGCGGCGCAGGGCTTGCGCTTGTGTATTGGCGCGGCTCCTCTACGGGCGGTACGGATTTTTTGATACTTAGCCTTAGGAAAAAGTTCCCGCATCTTTCCATAGGCACTATATCCATCTGTATAGACGGCATGGTAATATTGCTTGGTGGAATAGTGTTCAAAAGGATAGACGCCGTGCTGCAGGGCATGGTGATGACCGCCGTAAGCACCACCATAATAGACAAGATAACAGCAGGCTTTATGACCGGCCAAGTAACGTTTATAGTTACAAACAGGGGCGAGGAGATATCCAACGAGATAATGCAGCACATAGGCCGCGGCGTAACGAGCATAAAGGCTACAGGCATGTTTTCCGGAACGGACAGGAGCATACTGATGTGCGCCTGCTCAAGGGCCGAGGCCTGCCATATAAGGGGAATAACGTACGGCATAGACAAATCCGCGCTTGTGCTGCTCTGCCCATACGATACGGCATATGGGCTTGGCTTCCAGCCGCCCGTTGATTGACGCTTTGCTTTAGGAGGGAATATGGAACTTATACTTGCATCGGCCTCGCCAAGGCGCAAAGAGATGCTCAAGCTTATGGGCTACGATTTCTCCGTTGAGGTCAGCCGTGCGGAGGAGAATATACCCGTTTGCGCTCCGGACAAATATGTTTGCGAGCTTGCGCGCATAAAGGCCGAGGCCGTGGCGGCTCATCATGGCGAAGCGTGCGTCATAGGCTCGGATACGATAGTTTATCTTGACGGCAGCATACTTGGCAAGCCGCATGACGACGAGGATGCGCACAGGATACTTTCCCTCTTGAGCGGGAGGACGCACACTGTATATACAGGCGTTGCCGTGCTTGCCGGGGGGCGCAGCGATGTGTTCTGCGACAGGGCTGAGGTCACTTTCAAGAAGCTTGATGAGGACGAGATAATGGGCTATATCGCCACCGGAGAGCCTCGCGACAAAGCCGGAGCGTACGGCATACAAGGACCCGCAACGGTGTTTGTTGAAAGGATAGAGGGATGCTATTTTACCGTTATAGGCCTGCCTAATCCAAAGGTGTATGCTTCGCTGAGGCGCTTTGGCATACTGCCAAGATGGATACAGGGCGAAAAATAAGGGCTTTTGCAACAAAAACGCTTTGTTTGCCGAAAGCCTTGAAGTTAGGACAAAAACAGAATATCATACGCTTACAGGCCGCAACAAGCGGACGGTCGAATGGGCGCGGCGAGACCCCGGCAACACAGGCCGGGGTTTTGCGTACAAAAAATATTTTTATCAAAAATCAAAAATAGGGGTTGCAAAGTGGAATACGTTGCTATATAATAACACTCGTTCCGTTCCTCCTTAGCTCAGTCGGTAGAGCATGCGGCTGTTAACCGCAGTGTCGTTGGTTCGAGTCCAACAGGGGGAGCCAAAACAAAGCGGATGCCACACGGCATCCGCTTTGTTTTGCTTTCGTGCCTGAATGACAGCCGGCGTCAATGAGTTTCGGCGTGTGGGCAGAAGCTTTAAGATAGAAGCTGTAAGCTGTCTGCACGGCCTTTTTGATACGTCAGGGTGCTGCGGCGCGCCGCTTAAGGCATTGTGCAGGCGTATATGGGATTGATATACCGCATTTTGGAAGAGGGGATATGAAGGGCTGATACATCGTAACGGCGGCGGTAAAGAAAAGGCGCTGCCGCGCCGTCAAAGGGCAGCAGCTTCGCCTTTCCTCCTGATGCACATAGTCATGCTGTTCCGCATAGCGGACAGACTGTATGCAATTATTCTAAAGGAACGGCTATCCTGCTGAGCATGCCGCTTATGTATTCTTCGGCGTCGGCTATGCTTGAGGCTATGCGGTGGCCTAAAACAGGCAAAGCCTCCTTTTTAACATCTTCAGGTATAACGTAGCTGCGGCCGTCCATTGCGGCGGTTATCTGCGCCGCACGGTACAGCGCCAACGCACCCCTTGTGGAAACACCCATAAGCACCCTGCTGTCGTCACGGGTATGCTCAACTATATCCATTATGTAGCCTGCAACATCGTCAGACACCTCAACGCCTTCGCATATCTTTGCCAAAGGCTCATACTCGCTTAGCTGCGCTACTGTGGGCAGCGTTTCCAATATGGATATGGTGGAAGGCCTGCACAATACCTTAAGCTCGTCTTCGCGCAGCATATAGCCCATGCTGAGCCGCATGAAAAAGCGGTCTATCTGCGCTTCCGGCAGCGGGAAGGTGCCGTATGATTCAAGCGGGTTCTGCGTAGCCATTACCATGTATGGCCTATCCATAGGATAGGTGTTGCCGTCAACGGTTATCTGCTTTTCCTCCATGCTTTCCAAAAGCGCGGACTGTGTGCGCGGAGTGGCGCGGTTTATTTCGTCCGCCAGTATTATGTTGGCAAAAAGCGGGCCCTTGCGGAACTCAAAGCGGGATTCCTTTTGATTGTAAAAGTTGATGCCGGTCAGGTCTGAGGGCAAAAGGTCAGGCGTGAACTGTATGCGCTTAAAGCTGCCGCCTATGCTTTTTGAAAACGCCCTGAGCAGCATTGTCTTGCCCGTGCCAGGCACGTCCTCAAGCAGCACATGGCCGCCCGCAAGGAAGCATACTATAATCTGCCGTATTACTTCCTCCTTGCCAAGTATGACCTTGGCGCAGTTCTTAGTGATGCGTTCGGTAAAATCCTTTACGACCTTGGTATCCATTTCAGTATCCTTTCAGAGCTAAGCTCGGTATTATTTGCGCTTTTGCCTAATCGCTTTTATGCTGTTCAGGTGACGCTTTGCCTTTTTTATGTCGTCATCTGTAAAAGACTCGTTTTCACTGTATCGTGCTCGTATGTAAAGCTCGCGCAGCCCGTTTGATTCGCCGTCATCATCAGCGGCGGAGCGCAGCAGCACGTCAAGGCTGGTATTATCAGGAAAAACATGACACACTCTTTTGTTTATATATGCAAGGTAGCTTTTGTATATCTGCCTTATCCTGCCGCGTGCGTCCCGCTGGCGCTTCAGCTTGCGCCTTGTATCGGGGTCCTCGGCTTCTTCAATAACATCTATTGACTGGCGCTGCTTCCCGTTATGCTGCACCTTGCGAATCTGCACGGAGTTGGTGACGCCGCCCGTC
>SAMEA3663267__coassemble_940_pt1 | contig 8422 bp, 5 predicted proteins | sample SAMEA3663267__metabat2_low_PE_012 | metagenome-assembled genome bin SAMEA3663267 (sample SAMEA3663267) | pig gut metagenome | biome: pig gut; feature: pig-associated habitat; material: faeces | place: China | collected 2013
CCATGCAGATGGAAAGGCTGTATTCAAAGGATCAGATACTTGAAATGTATTTGAACTACGTATATTTCGGCGCAGGCTGCTACGGCATAGAGGCGGCGGCGCTGAATTATTTCGGGGTAAGCGCGAAGGAGCTTACGGTGGCTCAGGCTGCAGACCTTGCTGGCATACTCAAGTCGCCGTCAAATTATGCGCCGCATATAGACAGGGAGGCTTCCACAAAGCGCCGCAACAACGTGATAAGGCTGATGTATGAATATGGCTATATATCTGACCAGCAGAGGGAGGAAGCGACGGCAGAGCCTCTTGTTCTGGTCGAAAAGCAGCCTCAGCACAGGGGCTATTATATAGACGCCGCGCTCGACGAAGCGTGCGGCAAGCTCAACATAACGCTTGAGGAGCTGCTTTGCGGCGGCTACAGGGTATACACCTCAATGGACAGCGAGCTGCAAAAGCTATCCGAGCAGACGCTTAACGACAGCTCCCTTTTCCCCGAAAACAGCAACGGCTGCCAGGCGGCAATAGCCATAGTTGAGCCGGATACCGGCTTTGTGCTCGCTATGGTAGGCGGACGCGGCGAAGCCGGAGCCATGGCGTTCAACAGGGCCGCTGATATACGCAGGCAGCCGGGCTCGCTTATAAAGCCGGTAATAGTATACGCGCCCGCGCTTGAAAGCCTTAACTACACGGCGGCGACAATGCTGCTTGACGAGCCTATGGATTTTAACGGTTACTCCCCCCAAAACGCAGGCGGCAGGCATTACGGCTGGGTAACGCTGCGCGACGCCGTAAAAAGATCGCTCAACGTACCCGCGGTAAAGGTGCTTTCGGAATTGGGCGTTGAGAGGGGGAAGGAGTTTGCAAAAAGCCTCGGCATAGAGTTTGACGAAAGCGACACCAGCCTTACCCTCGCGCTTGGCGGGTTTTCATACGGCGTATCGCCGCTGCAAATGGCGGAGGCCTATGCCGCCTTCGCCTCCGGAGGCATATACAGGGAGGCAAGCCTTGTCGTTACGATAACGGACGCATACGGCAATACCCTCTACCAGCATAAGGACGAAGGCAAAAGGGTGATGAGCGAGGGCAACGCATATATACTTACCAGCATGCTCGAAAGCGTTGTGAACGAAGGCACCGGCAAAAGGCTGAAGGAGCTTGATATGGAGCTTGCCGGAAAAACCGGCACCGTTGATCAGGACGAGGGCAACCGCGACGCATGGATGGCCGTGTATAACAAAGAATACTCCGCCTGCGTATGGATGGGCTACGACAGCGCAAGGGAGGGGTCCCTTCCGGCAGACGCAAACGGAGGAAAGTATCCGGCATTTATACTGCACAGGCTTTTTTCATCAATATATGCCGAAAAACAGGCGCCTGTTTTCAGCATGCCTGAAGGAGTAGAAACAGTAAAGCTTGACGGCTACACCCTGTCCTCAGAGCATAAGGCGGTGCTTGCGAACGCATTTACGCCTAAAGACAGCATAGTAAACGAGGTGTTTTTGGCAAAAGATGTGCCTGATGAGACCACGCTGTACTGGTCCGTGCCAAAGGCGCCAAGGAGCATAAGCGTTGAGCTTAACGAGGAAGGCTATCCCGTGATACGCTTCATGACGAGCCAGAGGGGCATGGATTACTGCGTATACAGGCTAAACTACGGCCAGCCCACGCTGTTAGCCAGGCTGAACGGCGACGGCGAGCTGAGCTATGCCGACTATTCCGCATCAAACGGCGCAAACTACTATTATGTCGTTGCCGAACACCCGAAGCTTAGCATTGCCGGTCACGCGGCCCAGGGGGTGCCGACAAGGACCGTGAGCATAATGGTAGATCGAGCGTCCTATCAAAATGAGAACGGCGTTATTCCCGAAATACTGCTCGAGGATACCGAATTTGATGATGAATAGCAAAAGAGGGCTTCTATGCCCCCTTTTGAGAGTGTCAAAAAAGTGGCTGAACGCCACTTTTTTGAGTTTTTTCGGGTTTCGCCTCTCGCATTCGCTCCCGGGCGGCAAAACCCGCAAGGTACGAAAACCTAAAGGTTTTCATCCGTTCTGACGTGCATGCCGTCAGAGCCGGAATTAGCTTAAGGGGCAGCTGCCCCTTAACAACCCCGGGGTTTATCGACAGACTGAAAAGAGGGCTTCTATGCCCTCTTTTTGCCCTCTTTTTCAGTGATTCGTATTGTGATTTATAGCTGTCAGCCCTATACGCTCATTTTGCGAGCAGCTTTTCGGCGGCGGCAAGCTTTATGCAGGCGCACAGCACCTGCATGGCCTGCTCAAGCTCCTCCTTTGTCGGGAAGCTCGGCGCTATGCGCAGGTTCCTGTCGTTGGGGTCCTTTCCATACGGGAAGGTCGCGCCTGGTCCGGTCATTACAACGCCTGCCTCCTTCATAAGGGCATGCACGCGCTTTGCGCAGCCGTCCATGACGTCAAGGCTCACGAAGTAGCCGCCCTTAGGCCTGTTGTAGCTGGCTATGCCAAGCGGGGCTATGTTCTCGTCAAGCGAGGTTATAACGGCGTCAAACTTGGGCTTCATTATGGCGGCATGCTTCTTCATATGCTCTATAACGCCCGCCTTATCCTTAAGGAAGAGCACATGCCTGAGCTGGTTAAGCTTATCATAGCTTATTATTTCGGCATTGAGCAGCTTCTTCATATAATCCATATTGGCGCGGCTGGTGGCGAAGCATGCAACGCCCGCGCCCGGGAAGGTTATCTTTGATGTTGAGGCGAACTCATACACCATGTCCGCATTGCCGTTTTCGCGGCAGAGCGTGAGTATGTCAGGGAAGGGAAGATACTCGCCGTCAAACTCATGTATGCAGTATGCGTTATCCCACATTAGCAGGAAATCCGGCGCAGCGGGTCTTAACGAGGCTATGCGCCTTATTGTATCCATTCCGTACACTATTCCTTCGGGATTAGAGTACTTGGGAACGCACCACATTCCCTTTACGTCCTTATCCTTTACAAGCTCCTCCACCGCATCCATATCAGGCCCGTTCTCAGTCATGGGAACATTTATCATCTCAATGCCGAAGCTCTGGCATACGGTAAAGTGCCTGTCGTATCCGGGAACAGGGCAGAGGAACTTTACCTTATCCAGCTTTGCCCAGGGCTTTTCGCTGTGCAGAAGTCCATGCGTAAAAGCCTTTGCGATAACGTCGTACATAAGGTTGAGGCTGGCGCTGCCGCCGACAAAAACCTCTTCAACATCAACATCAAGTATTTCGGCAAAAAGCTTGCGGCAGCTCGGCAGGCCCTCAAGCGTGCCGTAGTTGCGGGCGTCAATACCGTCCATGGTGCAGTTGGCAGGATCAATTATGGTCAAAAGCTCGTTTGAAAGCTCAAGCTGGGCCTTGGAGGGCTTACCTCTTGCCATATTCAGATCTAATCCCTTTGCTTTGCAAGCTTCGTATTCCTTAAGAGCCGCATCATAAAACTCCTTAAGTTCGCCGCTCGTCATTTCAGAAAGCTGCTTCATAAAATACCTCCGCTGAATCATTATATCCGAATTGTACCTTAAAATGAAGGATAAGTAAATAGTGATGAAGGATTTCCTGCATTATTTATTGAATATGTAAAGACTGCAATGTCAGCCTGTCGAAAAAACCTGGGGTTGTTAAGGGGCGGCTGCCCCTTAAGCTTTATTCCGGCTCTGACGACATGTGCGTCAGAACGGATGAAAACCTTCAGGTTTTCGTACTTTGCAGGTTTTGCCGCCCGGGAGCTAATGCGAGAGGCAAAACCTGTGAAAACTCGAAAAAGTGGCGTTCAGCCACTTTTTCGACACTTTAATGTGTTGTTTGTAGTATGGCGATAGATTTGTTATAATATACTAACATATATCATAGGAGGTGCGCTGTGGACAGCATTGACAGCATCGATAAGATAAATATGCTGAAAAGCATGATAGCCCAAAGCGGAAGGATAGCCTTCCTTGGCGGCGCCGGAGTTTCCACCGAAAGCGGCATACCGGATTTCAGGAGCGAAAACGGCTATTTTGACGCGATACGCAAATTTGGCCAGCCTCCTGAGGAGCTGCTTTCGCACACGTTTTTCATGCAGCATCCGGACATATTCTTCAGCTATTACAAATCAACGCTTTTGGCGGCCGGCGCAAAGCCGAACAAGGCGCATTACGCATTGGCAAGGCTTGAAAAAGCGGGCAAGCTCACAGCCGTCATAACCCAGAATATAGACGGGCTGCATCAGATGGCCGGCAGCAAAAACGTGCTTGAGCTGCACGGCAGCATATTCAGGAATTACTGCATGAGCTGCCGCAAAAGCTACACTGCGCAAGAGGTGCAAAGGTGTGACGGCGTGCCACGATGCAGCTGCGGCGGCATAATAAAGCCGGACGTCGTTTTATATGAAGAAGGCCTCGACCAAAATGTGCTCAGGAGCGCCATTACCCACATAATGCGCGCAGATATGCTGATAGTCGGCGGCACGAGCCTTAATGTATACCCCGCAAACGGCTTGATAGATTACTACAGGGGTAACAGGCTTGTGCTGATAAATAAAAGCGAGACCAATTATGACGGCAGGGCTGATCTTGTTATACACGATTTCATAGGCAAGGTATTGAGCGAAGCCACAGAGGGTATAAAGTGAGCGAGTTTATATTAAAGCTTTTTGTAAAGGATTACAGGGATACCGGCAATCCGTCCGTGCGCGCCGCATGCGCCGTTACGGCGGGCTGGGTATGCATAGCATGCAACATACTTTTGAGCGTGTCCAAGTTCGTTATAGGCCTTATCAGCGGCTCCATAGCCATACAGGCGGACGCCGCGAACAACCTTTCTGACGTTGGCTCGTCCGCAGGTATGATATTCGGCGCAAAGGCGGCGGCAAAGCCTGCCGACAGGGAACACCCCTACGGCCACGCCAGGCTTGAATACATCGTGTCGCTTGCCATAGCGTTTCTTATATTGACCGTCGGCGCGGCGCTTGCCAAGGAATCCATAATGAAGATAATCGCGCCGGAGCCTGTGGATTACAGCATAGCCATGCTTAGCGTGCTTGTCATATCCATGCTTGTCAAGCTGCTTATGGGCAGTTTCACCTCCAATGTCGGCAAGCTTATAGGCTCGGCGCCCATGAGCGCAGCCGCGGCCGACAGCATAAGCGACGTCGTGGCTACGGGAGCAATACTGGTATCCTCCATTTTAGGCTACTTTTTTAAGATAAATATAGACGGCTGGGTAAGCCTTGCCGCCGCGATATTCGTGCTGTATTCAGGCGTTGGCATAATAAAGGATACCATAAGTCCCCTGCTTGGCGCTGCACCGGATAAGGAGACCGTAGACGAGCTTAAGCGGCTGCTTATGAGCTATGACGTCATAATAGGTCTGCATGACATACTCATACACTCCTACGGCCCGGGCAAGACCATAGCAAGCGCCCATGCCGAGGTCAGGGCGGATTGCGACATACTTGCAACGCACGAAATGATCGACATGGCGGAAAGAGAGGTCGGCGAAAAGCTCGGCATGCTGCTTACGCTGCATATGGATCCGATAGAGGTGGACAATGATAAGCTCAATTTGGTCAAGGCAAGCATCGCCAAGGCCATAGCGGGCATAGATAAAAGGCTCATGTTCCACGACTTCAGGATGGTAAGCGGTGAAAAGAACACCAATCTGATATTCGACATAGTAGTACCCGCCGGTATGAGCGACGCCGAGGCTGACGCGGTAAGGGATAAAATAGCGTTGGCTGCAAAGCATATAGACCAGAGCTACAGATGCGTTATAACCATAGATCGGGACTATTTGGGCATAGAGTAATTGCTAAAGGCGCATCAAGGCGGTATAATCAAGGCAGCGATACGGAAGCAATAAGGAGGATAAGCGCATGCAATACACCGAATACATCAAACAGCAGCTAAAGAACATATTGTCCATACCCAGCCCATCAGGCTTTACCAAAAAGGCGGCCGAGTATATGATGCAAGAGCTTGGCTCCATGGGCTATAAGCCTTATATGACCAACAAGGGCTGCGTTTGCGTAGACCTTGGCGGCGAAGGCCACCCGGTACTTTTGGGCGCGCATATAGACACGCTTGGCGGAATGGTCGCGGAGATAAAGCCTTCCGGCGCGCTGAGAATAACCCGCATAGGCGGCCTTAACGCAAACAATGTTGAGGGCGAAAACTGCACCATATTCACAAGGGATTCAAGGAGCTATACCGGCGTTTGCCAGCTTGAAAACGCCTCGATACACGTCAACGCATCCTATGACGACACAAAGCGCACCTTTGACACGGTAGAAGTGCTTATAGACGAAGTTGTGGAATCCAAGGCGGACGTTAAGGCGCTCGGCATATCAGTAGGCGACTATGTATGCTTTGAGCCGAGGACGGTAATAACCGATTCCGGCTACATAAAGAGCCGTTTCCTTGACGATAAGCTTTCTGCGGCGATACTGCTTGCCTATGCAAAACGCCTTAGCGACGAGCATATAGTGCCTTCAAGGAAGGTATATCTGTACTTTACTGTATATGAAGAGGTCGGTCACGGCGGAGCGAGCGGCATGCCCTCGGGTATTGAGGAGTTGATCGCAGTTGACATGGGCTGCGTAGGCAAGGGACTTGAGTGTAAGGAGACGCAGCTTTCCATCTGTGCGAAGGATTCGGCTGGGCCCTCCGACTATGAGCTGACAACAAGGCTTATAAACACCGCCAAAGCCAACAACATAGATTACGCCGTGGACGTTTATCCTTCCTACAGCTCTGATATGGACGTTGCGCTTAAAGCCGGTCAGGACGCGGCTCACTGCGTGATAGGCTCCGGCGTGTATGCCTCGCATGGCTACGAGCGTACCCACATGAAGGGCGTAGAAGGTACGCTTAAGCTCATAGAAGCCTACATCGGCTAAAGCTTACAATACAATAAGCATGGGGGCGGTTTTTCCGCCCCCATATTCTTTATTTGATATCAATCCTCAATCCCTTTGGCAGGTGGTTTTTAAGCCTGCCGGATACCGCTTTGCCCCAGCCTATGCTGTGGCCGTTATAGCTCACCCTGCAATAGCCCTTATATGCTTCGTCGCATGCACTCTCCTCCCCGCGCATATATGCTTTTAGCATGGCTTCATCTTCATTAAGCTCTACCGTTCTTTTGTATTCGCCGCCATGCTCGGCCATGACGAGCATGTGCGCTGGCACAAAGCGCCCTTTTTGCAGCTCGCCTGCGCTCACGCCGGCGCTCAGCAGCCTAAGCTTGGTCATGCTTTCCGGCAGCTCAAAGGGCATTAGCTGCACCCTTTGGTCCTTAAGCAAATATGCCGTCCCGTTTGGCGGCAGCGAAAACGTATCGTTTATAAAATCTTGATATGCGGCTGTGCGGCATGGCTCAAGCCTGGCTGCGGCCTGCTTCTTTGCGCCGTTAGCGCCGGTGTTCGCTTTGCGCCTCAGGGAGGCAGCAAAGTGGCCTTCGCCATTGAATTTGTGCGGGTATAGCCTTATCGCCTTTACAAGCTCAAAATCGCTGTGCGCCGCAAGGAAAGCCTCTATATTGTCCTCATTCTCCTCCTTAGAGAAGGTGCATGTCGAATATATCAGCATGCCGCCGTAAGCTACGCACTCCGCGCTGCTTTCAAGTATTAGCCGCTGCCTTTTTGCGCAGGAGGCCACATGCTCAAGGCTCCATTCCTCTATTGCGCGCGCGTCCTTCCTGAACATGCCCTCGCCGCTGCATGGCGCGTCAACGATTACCCTGTCAAAATACTCCGGCAGCGCCTTTGCCAGCTCGTCAGGGCGGCAGCAGCTGACTACCGCATTCGCTGCACCCATGCGCTCAATAGTGGAGAGCAGTATGTTCGCGCGCGAAGGCACAATCTCGTTCGATACGAGCATACCTCTGCCCATAAGCCTTGCCGCCGCTGCGGAGCTTTTGCCGCCGGGCGCAGCGCACATATCAAGCACATTCATGCCAGGCTCTATTTCAGCTATGGATACGGTCAGCATCGCGCTCGGCTCCTGCATATATATAAGCCCCGCAATGTGCATTGGGGTGCTGCCCGGATTCTGCCATTCGCCCTTTATGGAAAAGCCTTCATCGCAGAAGGGAACCGGTTCAAGCTCAGCCGGACATAGCTTTTTTACTTCTTCTATACTGGCTTTGAGCGTGTTCACCCTTAGCCCTTTTACCGCGGGCATATCGTAGCTTTGCAAAAACGCGTCATAATCGACGCCAAGCTCAGCCTGCATAATGGATAAAAACTCACCCGGCAGCTTTATCATATATCGCTCCTTATCTCCACATTTCCTCCGTCAAACTCAAGCGTTTTTGTGTAGAGAGCGGATTTGCCCTCTGTATGGTCAACGAAGAACATTATCCTGTCGTCCTTTTCCGCTATATCGTCAAGCAAGGCATAGAATTTATCGGTAGTCTCGGCGTCAGGTCCGGCAGTAACCT
>SAMEA3663267__coassemble_1812_pt1 | contig 5523 bp, 5 predicted proteins | sample SAMEA3663267__metabat2_low_PE_012 | metagenome-assembled genome bin SAMEA3663267 (sample SAMEA3663267) | pig gut metagenome | biome: pig gut; feature: pig-associated habitat; material: faeces | place: China | collected 2013
GTGCATGCCGTCAGAGCCGGAATAAAGCTTAAGGGGCAGCCGCCCCTTAACAACCTCAGAGTTTACCGACAGGCTGAGCCATAATAGATGCTTTTTGTGCTTCCTAATCGTCCAGCTCCTTATCCTGCTTTACGATGCTGCCTGTTAGGGCGTCTATTTCGTACTCATATTCGAAGCCGCCGCATTTGAAAGCTATTTCGTATACCATGCGGCCGTCCTCCCTATCCAGCTCACATTCATAGTCGCTTATGCTGCCTGTGTCTACCCCGGCATGCGATAGGGCTATGCTCTTTGCCTTTGCTTCGCCTATGTAGCTGCTTTTGTCTGTGGGAGCGCTGTTTTGGCCGTTATTCTCGGGCTTCTCGTTCTTCTGCGCCCCTGCCGTATCGTTATCGTTAGCTTTTACAGGTTCGCCTTCGTATTTGATCACTTCTCCGGTTAGTGCGTCTATATCGTATTCAAATTCCCGGCCGTTCCAGTCGAACTCAATCTCATATACCATGGTTCCGTGCTCATAGTCCATCTCAAACTCATAGCCGCGGATATCATCTTCATTTACACCTGCGTGGGCAAGCGCAATCTCCTTTGCCTTTGCCTCGCCTATGTAGGCGCTGTCGCTTGCCGCGCCCTCGGCGGTAACGTTGGCTATGCTCTTGCCTCCGGATTCGCCTATGAGGTTCAGCTCGTTCACGCTGAGTCCTGCAAGCTCATCAAAGGTGTGTATGGGGTTGTTTTCCACTATCTGCTTAATCAGCTGGGCCTTGCCCTCTGTTATGCCGTATTGCTCCGCAAGGCTCTTGACCTCGGGGTCGCCGCTCATGGTCTGGCTAAGCACCGCGCCCGAAAAGCTGCTTGTATCCAGCATGCCCTTTACCTCGGCGCTCAGCCTGCTCTTAAGCTCCGCTCCTTTTACGGGGTCGTTGCTGTCCACGCTTATGAGTATGGAATTTGCCATTTCGGATATATAGCCCTCCCGCAGCATGGAGCCTATCAGCGCGTTTACAGCCACGTTGAGGTCGCTGCCCTTCAGCTTCATGTCGCCTATGACCTTTGCGCCGTCCTCGTTTTTAGGCGTTACGGATATCACCTGCTCCTTTTTGTTCACGCCCAGCTCTATGCTGGGGTTCACGTCCAGCGCTACGGTAGAAGCCACGCTGTAGTTTGCGCGGTATACCGCGCCCGCCGTTACCGCTAACACCAGCGCTGCTGCTGCCGCCATAACGCTCCTGAGTATTCTATGACCCTTTTTGTTTGTCCTGCTTTCCATTGTTATTACAATTCCCTTCTGTTTTTCACATTTTTCCTTTACGGTATCAAGGTTATTCGGGGCGGCGCCCTCAAATGCGCGCCTTATGCGTTCTTCCGTCTGCCTGTTGCTCATTTCAAGTGCCCTCCCATAAGTCAAAGTTTTGCTTTGAGCTTTTTCAGCGCCCTGCTGTATTTTGAAAGTACCGTAGCCAGGGGCAGCTCCATAAGCGCCGCTGTTTCCCTGTGCTTCATGCCGCCCACGGCGTGCAGCAGCACTATCTGCCGCTCGCTGTCGCTTAGCGCCTTCATGCATTGCTTCAGCACGATCTTATCCTCCGGCGAGGCGGCTGCAGACTCTATGTACCTGTCCCAATCCTCCTCCGGAACGTCCGCCCGTTTTTTCCTTTCCCTGAGCTTTTCCATGCACAGGTTGCGGGTTATTGTCATGAGCCATGCCATAGGCTTGCCCTGCGGCCTGTAGCTTCCCGCGCCGAAGTAGGCCCTGACGAAGCAATCCTGGGCCGCGTCCTCCGCATCGTGGGCATTCTTCAGCAAGGAAAGTGCGAAGGCGTATACCGGCGGGTTGGCGATCCTATAAAGCGGCTCCATGGCCTCCGCTTTTCCCTTCGCCAGCTCCAGTATGCAGCTTTCCAGCTCCTTACGGCTATCCTGCCGGTATTCGACTGCCGCAGTAAGGCATATCAGCATATTTTTGCGCTCCTTTCATATGGTAAACGGACGAGAGGGCAGGTTTATTGCATTGAGCAATAAATTATTTTAGTTATAAAGCACGGCTTTTCTTATATTACATTGACGCCGCCCTGCAAGGCAAATAATACATTGCTGCCGCTCCCCTTGACAAGCGCGGAGCCAAAGCGCGTACTGTGGACGATGCGGCGAGTCGTAAGCCAGGCGAGAGGCAAAACCCGTGAAAATTCGAAAAAGTGGCGCTCAGCCACTTTTTTGGCACTCTAAGGCCGATGAAGCGCACCGGCCTTTCAAATTTAAGATAGATCAGCTTGCCTTTGCGGCGGCTTGTTCCAAAATGCAGCGTTCCAAAACCATACCGCTTAGCCTGTCGCTTCGTCAGGCTACAGCATTCCAAGCCCGATTATTTCCGGCCTTATTATAATATGTTTGCCCTCAAAAAGAATATAACCCTTATCCTGAAAGCTGCCCATTATGCGGCTTATGCTGCTCCTGCCTGCCGATATCATCTGCGCAAAGTCGTCGTGGGTAAATATATACGGTATAATTATTCCCTCTGACGTTTCCCTGCCGATTTGTACGCACAACCTGCAAAGCAGATTCCTGAAACGCTGTTCAGTGCTGTTGAAGGAAAGGTCATATATCTGCGCCATGGCGATGCGCAGCTTATACGCGAGCATATACGACATACTTCTGTACAATGACGGTTCAGCGTTCAGAATAGCGTTGAATTCGTCAGCCGCCATTCTTATTAGGCACACGTCGGTGTGAGCCTGGCTCGTAACATAGCTGGTGTCGTTATTGAACAACGTTACTTCGTTGAACGTGTTTCCCTGCGCAAGCAGAAATATAGTCCTTGTGATGCCATTGGGGGAGTGCAGGTATTGCTTAACGTAGCCATCTTGAACAAGATATATATAATCAGCAGCATTACCGCTGAGCTCAATAAACTGCTTTCGCTCAAAATAAGCCCGTGTTCCGGCATGGGCAAACGCCGTACACAGCTCGGTACGGTATTTGTCATAAATGTGCCTTTGCGTAAAAAGACTTGTTATTTCTATTGCCGCATTATTTTCCATATTTGTGCAGACCATCTTCCTGCATACTATATACTATATACTGTATACTGTATACTACTATTTTTATATTTTATACTGGGTATACTCATTTTTCAATATAAATAATAGCTAAAATGTGCTGCAGAGCACAGAAAAATGGTTTTTGACGCGCTAATATGTCAATAATAACTAATCATAGGCTCTAATAATTATCAATTTATCAACTGAAGGGAGGAATTATTATCACATGAGTTGTTGGATTCAAACAAAAAGCTGGCCCGAAGTAAAAGAGGCCATCACCGAAGCAAAGGGCGTTGCCATAATACCCGTTGGCAGCGTTGAGCAGCACAGCACGCACCTTCCCGTGGGTACGGATTCCTACGTAGCCATAACGCTTGCGGAATGTGCGGCAGAAAAGACAAATGCTCTGGTTACTCCCCCGTTGTGGTTTGGTTGGAGCCCGCATCACATGGTGCGCCCTGGCACAATCACCATACGTCCAGAGCCCCTTATCGACCTCACATATGATATAATGGCCTCTTTGAAGGCACACGGTCTTGATAAGATAATCCTGATCAACGGTCACCGCATAGTGAACGTGGTTTGGATGCAGATTGCCGCTGAGAGGGCGCAGCGCGAGCTGGGCGTTACCGTAAAAATATTCGACCCCGCTTATATGTCCAAGGATATAGTACGCGAGCTTGGTTTTGGTCCGGTTGGCCACGCAGAAGAGGTAGAAACCTCACACATGCTTTACAAGTTCCCTGAATATGTCCACCTTGAAAAAGCGCAGGACAACCCCATAAAGGAGCAAAACCTCTATTCCGTAGATCCCTGTTACACCCACGATACGCTTTGCTATGTTCCCAGTTCTTATGAGCATGCCCTTAAGAACGCAGAAATAGCCGGCGGAACTACAGGCGAGCCCACTAAGTCCGATGCTGAAAAGGGCCGCATTTACCATGACCATCTGGTAAATAACCTTGTGGAAGTAATACGCAGTCTGCAAAAATAAACTTCACTTTATTAAATAAATCAACGGAAAGGAGCTTTGCATTATGAAGAAAAGCCACAATAAGGGTACGCTGTGGTTCTACATAATACTGGTAGTAAGCGTGCTTATGGTAAATCCTCCGATACTTCCTGTCGTAAACGATTTTTGCAAGTCGCATCCTCTTACTGGAGGATGGCCAACTCTGTTCCTCTGGCTTGAGTTTTGGTATTTAATAATGATAATTGACTTTCTGGTGGCAGCCATTCGCCTCAAAGCATGGGACTGCTCCAAGTACGATCCCGATATCAAACCGGGCAAGCGCCCTAAACTTGGGAGGTAAATAGATATGAATACCGGTATGATAATCCTCATAGTATATGTACTTGCACTCTTGGCCCTTGCTTTCTACGCATGGAAGCGGGATAAGAAGAACATCAAGGACTTTGCTACCGGCGGCGGCCTTGGCATATTTGTATTGACGCTCACCTTCAGCGCCACTTATCATAGCGCATATGCCTTCATGGGCGCGGGCGGATTCGTATTCAAGAATGGTATTGGCTGGTGGGTCAACGGCCTGTGGACGGTGCTGCCTGGCGTACTGTTCTGGGTATGGGGCCGCAGGTTCTGGTTCCTTGGCAAAAAATATAACTACTGCTCCGTAGCCGACTATGCTTCGGACGTTTATCAGTCCCACACCGTAGGCATACTCGTCACTATAATAACCATGGTATTCACCATCCCCTATGTAGCCATGCAGGCTATAGGCTGCAGCTACATATTCACCACCATGAGCGGCGGTACGCTCAGCTATACCGTAGGCGCGCTGATATTCATGATACTAATGATCATCCTCGTATGGATGGGAGGAATGAAGGGCGTTGCCATAACCGACGCCGCGCAAGGCGTGTTCATGTGGATAGGTCTGGTCTTTGGCTCGCTGTGGATAGTACGCAACAACTTCCCCTCGGTAGCCGCCGCCTTTGAAGCTGCCTTTGCAAATAATCCTGAGCTGTTTACGCTGCCCGGTCCCAACGGTGTATGTACCATGCAGGATTGGCTTTCTCGCTGGATAGTGATAACCTTCGGTATGATGATGTTCCCGCATATAACGCTGCGTTTCTTTGCCGGAAAGAACCTTCGGGTCCTCAAGTGGTCCGCGGTTTTCTCATCGATATATCTTACCTCTATCTACATATTCACTCCGGCCGTAAGCCTTGCAGGTACTGTGCTTATGCCTGATATAGCGGTTGCCGATACGATATTCCCCGAACTGCTTCTTAAGTACACCCCCATAGTATTTGCTTCGCTGATAATATCAGGCGCTTTGGCTGCGGCAATGTCTACAGGAGACTCTCAGCTGCATGCCGTCAGCGCGCTTATCTCTACCGATGTGTACAAGAAGTACATAAACAAGAATGCAGACGAAGCGAAGCAGTACAAGGTGGCAAAGATATGCGTATTGATATTTGGTGTTATTTCCATAATCTTTGCTCTGCTAAAGCCCGCCATGCTCAG
>SAMEA3663267__coassemble_1907_pt1 | contig 5353 bp, 4 predicted proteins | sample SAMEA3663267__metabat2_low_PE_012 | metagenome-assembled genome bin SAMEA3663267 (sample SAMEA3663267) | pig gut metagenome | biome: pig gut; feature: pig-associated habitat; material: faeces | place: China | collected 2013
CGCTGTTTACGAACCTTGTTAATGGGTTTGTTATGCTGCTGTAAAACACCGCTCGCCGGCTGCAGGTGTTAAGCTCGTCATTTATCTTTTCAAACCTTGCGGAAGCCTTTTTTGAATAGCCAAACGCCTTAACGACCTTTTGATTACCTATCATTTCGTCTATAAGGGCAGTCTGGCGGCCGCGAATCTCGCTTTGTTTCTTAAACATATTATATGAGCGTGAAGCTATGAACCTGGCCGCCACAAAGCTTAGCGGCGTGAGCAATATTACGATAAGCGTTATCCACACATTTTTTGAAAGCATGAATATGAGCGTTACGATTATTGTAACTATTCCGGAAAACAGCTGAGTGAAGCCGAGCAGCAGGCCGTCAGAAAGTATGCCGGCGTCGGCTATTACCCTGCTCACCATATCCCCCGTGCTGTGCTTGTCAAGATAGCTCAGCGGCAGCTTTTGTATATGCTCTATGGCGTTTGAGCGCACATCCTGAACTATTTTGAAGGTCATTTTGTTGTTTATAAGGCTCATCGCCCAAAGCGACAGCGCGCTTGCGGCCGCAAGCACAAGCACGCGCTTAAGATAAAACCATACCCTGTTAAAATCAACGGCGTTCTTGGCGATAAGCTCATCTATGGCGTCGCCAAACAAGATGGGTACATATAGCTGCAGCACAACGGATATTGCGGCCAAAGCTATGCTCAGTATGAGCAAGCCCCTATACCTGGCTATAAGCTTGACAAGCCTTGCCAAAACGGCCCTGTTCTTTTCGCTTTTAAGGCTTTTTACAAAGCTTTTAGCCCCGCCTTCTCTGTTTCCGTCTTTGTTTTTTCTATTCTTGTCCTGCTGTTTGTTCATCGTCTTCACCGTTCCTTAGTTCAAAAGCAGGCTTTTTTCATAGCCGGCCTTTTCGTTGGGAAACTGTGAGAAGTATATCTCCCTATACACCTCAGAGCTTCGCATAAGCTCGTCATGCGTGCCCGTTCCCATCAATCTGCCGTTATCAAGCACCAGAATGATATCGGCATGCTTTATGCCCGCTATCCTTTGCGAAACCAAAAACGTTGTGGTATCGCCGGAGAGTGAGCGTATGGCCTTCCTCAACGCCGCATCCGTTGCATAATCAAGCGCGGAGGCGCTGTCGTCCAATATAAGTATTTCAGGCTTTTTAACAAGCGCCCTTGCTATGCTAAGCCTTTGCTTCTGCCCTCCGGACAGGTTCTTGCCGCCCTGCTCAAGCTCAAAATCGAGCTTGCCCTCCTTGCCGTCAACAATATCCTTCGCCTGCGCCGCGGTTATGGCCTGCCAAAGCTCGCTGTCCGTTGCGTTCTCGTCCCCCCACTTTAGGTTATCCCTTATGCTGCCCTTAAAAAGCACGGCCTTCTGCTGCACTATGCCTATTTTTTTGCAGAGCTCCTCTTCCGTATAAGCCTTGACGCTCACGCCGTCTATAAGCACGTTTCCGCTTTCGGCGTCATAAAACCTTGGTATAAGGCTCACCAGCGTGCTTTTGCCGCTGCCTGTGCCGCCTATTATGCCTACCGTCTGGCCTCTTTTAACAGCAAAGCTTATGTCCTTAAGGCTGGGCGCGCCGGCGCCGCTGTATGTAAAGGTTACGTCCATGAACTGCACCGCATATTCGCTTTGCGCTCGGCTGCTGCTTTTCTGAGGGGCTCTTTCCCCCTCGGAGGGGTAGCGCATGGCCGGCTGCACCTCAAGCACGTCAGCTACCCTGCCTGCGCAGGCTACAGACTTATTCAGCGTTATTATCAGCGAAGATAGCTTTATAAGCTCAATTATGATCTGCAGCATATAGTTATAAAGCGCCACAGCGTCGCCCTGAAGCATGCCGCCCATATTTACCTGTACCGCTGAGCTTGATATCAGGGCAACTGCGGCTATGTTTATAAGCACATATGTCAGCGGGTTCAAAAGCGCGGATATCTTGCCGACAAAGCTATTTAGCCTTGTCAGCTCGTCATTGCTCAGCTTAAACTCAGCCACGGATTGCTCCTCGCGGCAAAAAGCGCGTATTACCCTTACGCCCGTAAGGTTTTCCCTTGTAAGCGCCGTCACTCTGTCAAGCGCAGCTTGCACCTTTTTAAACAACGGTATGCTGACCAGCATTATGCAGAAGGTGACCGCAAACAGCACCGGAATAGTCACAGCAAATATCAAAGCGCAGCGCGTATTTATCGTAAACGCCATGAGCATAGAGCCTATAACTATAAACGGGCTCCTCAAAAGCAGCCTTAAGCCCATGTTAAGACCGTTCTGTATCTGGTTTATGTCATCGGTAAGCCTTGTTATCATCGTATCCGTGCCAAGCTTGTCAAGCTCCGTAAACGAGAGGGATTGTATATGGTCAAACACGGCCTGCCTAAGCTTCGCCGCGAAGCCGACGCTCGCCTTTGCCGCGAAATACTGCGCCGTTATGCTGCATGCAAGCCCCACCGCCGCCATAAGCAACAGTATCGCAAAACAGCCGAATACATATCCCCTGTCCTTGCCGGCAACGCCTATATCTATCATCTTTGCCACAACAACAGGCACAATAAGGTCAAACACCACCTCCAGCAGCTTAAAAAGCGGCGCAAGTATGCTTTCCTTTTTATACTCCTTCAAATAAACAGCAAGTCTTTTCACCCTGTTATCTCCGTTCGCAAGCGTATCAAACCTTATTATTATAAACCATTATTGCTTAGAATGATATGGAAATTTGAATCGCAGCATGGTAGAGTCGTTGTAGGCCTACATTGCCGTCGTTCTTGCTTTATTAAATCCATTGACAGATTCAGACTATCGTGATAGTGTGGACTATAGGAGTAGTCTGCGGAGGGATTCTTATGAAAGAAAAGCTTTTTGACAGTGAAGCCAAGGTGATGGAAATCATATGGGCGAAAAGTCCAATCTCGGCAAAAGATATTAGTTTGATTGCAGCAGAGACGATCGGTTGGAATAAAAACACTACCTACACCGTAATAAAAAAACTTGAGGCAAAAGGTTTTATTCAGCGTGAGGATCCGGGGTTTATTTGCACCCCTCTTGTGTCGCAAAGTCAAATGCAAAAGATAGAAGCCGCTTCTCTTGTAAATAAAGTGTTCGGGGGTTCTCGTAAGGCATTATTCTCTGCTTTGCTCGAAGATGAGCCTTTATCCAAAGAAGAAATCAATGAGCTGCGTAAGCTGATTGATAATAGGTGACGGTTATGTTACAGGAATTATTCTACTGGGTATTCAACATGAGCATAACAGCAGCTATAACCGGTGTGATTATTATGTTGCTCAGACTCGTGAAAAAGATTCCAAGAAGGCTCACGGTGTTTCTTTGGATAATACCTTTTTTGCGTATGGTATTCCCTTTGGGATTAAACAGCCCCTACAGCCTGATGTCATTGTTGTCCAAAATCACTACAAAAACCATTGTCGTATATCAACCGGCGGACAATGTGGCTTTTTCAATGATGAATAGTGTTATGGCGGCAGATACATATTTTCCAATTACTTATAAAGTAAACATTTTTGAGAAAGTGTTTGATATCGCCTCTGTTATATGGATCATTGTTTTCTTAGCCATTGTTCTTATGATGATGGTCATCTATTTTACAACGCTCCACGAAATGAAAGATGCCGCACATCTGCGTAATAAAATCTATCTTTCGGAAAAGATCATAACTCCTGCGGTATACGGTATTATAAAACCAAAAATTATTTTGCCAGCGTCCTATAAAGACAAGGATATCGAACTTATTATACAGCATGAAGAAATGCATATTTGCCGTGCGGATAATCTGTGGCGAATTCTTGCGTTCTTGATTGTGGCAGCTCATTGGTTTAATCCGCTTTGTTGGGTATTCCTAAAATTACTCCTCACGGATCTTGAACTGTCTTGTGATGAGTGTGTGCTTGCAAGATTGGGCGATAATCGTGCAAAAGAATATGCGCTATCACTCTTAGAAAGCAGACAAGGAGCGACCGTATTTGCTTCTGCATTCGGCGGTGCAAAAATCCGCACACGAATTGAAAACATACTGTCTTTTAAGAAATTGACTTGGCTTTCGCTCGCAGTATTTGTAGCATTGATCGCCGTTGTTTTCTATGTGTTACTTACAAATGCAGCATGAAAGGAGAATGAATATGAAAAACAAACATTTTAATAGATATTACCTGCTTTCTTGCATCGGCGTTCTGATCGCCTCTTATTACCCTCTATCAATGGGAGTAAGGGTCATCGCTGATATGATTATTGATGGGACTGTTTTGAAAGAAAACTATCCCAAATACATCATTCCGTACACCCCAATTTGTATAGCTATTATAATTGGCGTTCTCTTAATGCCATTGTGCATCAAACTATTAAAGAGATTTGCTCTTGCCGGCGGAGCTTCTATCGCAACAGGAATGTTCTTTGCGCTTGAATTGCTGTTTGAACAAAAGGTTGTCGTGTCAACAGCCGAAACCGTTACCAAGCTTGAAGATTGGCAGATGTTTATGTGCTATATACCTCCAGAAGGCTGGGGTGAAACCGTAACTGCATACAAAACACAAACAGCGGTCGATATCTTGATGGGCGACTACAATCCTGCTTTCAAGTTGCATTTTTACATAATTTCTGTTGTTTTGATTCTTACAATTTTGAACTGTCTATATGGCTTCGGTCAAATGGTAAAGACCGGCGAAAAGGAACGCCTTAAATCCTTAATTTTACAATCGGTTTGTTCCCTAACATTCCTCGGACTCTGTATCCTCGCTTGCTTTACAGCTTTTTGGAGAGACGGAAGCATTCAGGTATCTCCGTTATCGGCAGTATTAATGACTGTGTTCTTTGTTCTTTTGGGCGTAACCGTAGGTGTGTTTGTTGGCTCGTTTCTTTTGGGAAAACGGAAATTTGTTTCCGTTTGGATCCCCTCGATTGTTGCTTCGGCAATGACGCTCCTTATGTATATCGGCGAAATGATTTTGCTCAATGGATATCTCTATAGCTTGGGATCGGGATTTATTTTCAACAGTATACCCGGAATTGCTCTCTCCCCCGTTGATTTATTTATCATTGTGGCATCGGGGGGTATAACAGCAGCAGTGTTTACCTTACTTAATCGCACATCTGTTAAACCGACAATAGAATAGTCTATCTTGGTGCCGTAAGTGGGACTCCCGTCGGCACTGCTCCAGTGCCGACGCCAGCCCGGGGAACTAAAAAAGCGTCCACTGGACGCTTTTTTGCCCTTAGGCCCGTTCCCTTCGAGTCCCACATCTTCTCATGCAACAAACAAAGCACCCCAAGGTGGGTGCTTTGTTTGCTGGTGCCGGAAGTGGGACTCGAACCCACACGTTGTCGCCAACAACGGATTTTGAG
>SAMEA3663267__coassemble_1913_pt1 | contig 5341 bp, 4 predicted proteins | sample SAMEA3663267__metabat2_low_PE_012 | metagenome-assembled genome bin SAMEA3663267 (sample SAMEA3663267) | pig gut metagenome | biome: pig gut; feature: pig-associated habitat; material: faeces | place: China | collected 2013
ATTCTTCTTATATTGTCCACAGCTTTTTTGTCGAGCTTTACTTCCTGATAGGAAACATTGCCCGAGGTGCTTTCCGTGCTGCGCCAGTTTGATACGGTTATGTTGGTAAGGCTGCCCATGCTGGCATAGCTCTCTATCATGGATTGCCTAATGCCCACGCCGAGCGACACCATGACGACTATGCTGCTTGTGCCTATCACCATGCCCAGGACCGTAAGGAATGCCCTGAGCTTGCGCCGCCACAGGTTCAAAAACGCTGTGTGGAGCAGATCAGGGAACCTCATACGTCCTCCAAAGCCCTTGCGCGCTTTTTCTTAAGTATTATTATGACCGCCACTACCGCCGCGGCTGCGACTACGCCGCCGGCTATCCATACCCACACAGGTATGCCGCCAGATGCTGATGGGTCTTCCATGCCTCCCATGGTATCTATCATGCCGTTCGGGTCGCCTTCTCCCGGATACATATCAGGATTATAAGCTTCGCTTACATAAAGGCTCAGCGGCAGCCTCTCCTCCATCTTCTCCTCAAGGGAGTCCTCATAGGTTATGACTATCTCGCCATCTATCTGGCCGGGCGTGGCGGTTATCAGCGAAAAGTCGGCGCGCATGGTGCTGCCTGCGGCAACGGTGCCCTGGAAGAAGGATTCCTCCATCGAAAGCCCGTCTCCTTCAACGGTCACCATGCAGTTGTATATGGAGCTTCTGCCCATGTTGTACATCGAAAAGTACACAGGCACGCTTTCACCCTCCATGGGTTCGCCATCGATAGTCGGGTCTTCTATCTTGAGCCTTATCTTCTGCATTATGGTAACCGGTATAGATGCGGAGGATTGGCCGTTTGAAAGCGTGGCAGGCCTTGTTTTTGTACCTTCGTAGTCAAACTCCAGCTTTATTTCATACGCCTTGGCCTCGGTATCGGGCGCGGTGGCGATGCTCATCGTCATGGTCTTGCTTTCGCCCTTGCCCAGCTTGTCTATGTACAGCGTATTTGAGCCGCTTGCCGGGGTGAGCTTGCCGGTCTCAGCGTTGTTGGTAACGGTAACAAGTATGCTCTTGGTCTCCTCCTCGTTCGACGTGTTGCGCACGGTGAAGGTAAGGTCGAAGTCCTCGCCCGCGTATATCTTATCAGATGAGAAGCTATAGCTATCCACAACTATTTTGGGCAAAGCGGCTGTAGTCTCGCCGCCAGGCTCGCTGCCCGCTGCCTCATAGCCCCTTGTGACGTTTACATACAGGCTTATGTCGCAGCTTTCGCTGCTGTCGCCTGTGGCGGAGGCCCAGCCGCGATCATAGGTTATGGTGAAATCCACCTTTTTGACGCCGGCGGTCACCTTGTCGGCAAAGCGCAGGTTGAACTGGAACTCGATTATCTGGTTCACGCTTATCATGCCGTTATAGCCGATGGTATAGTCCACCTGCTCTATTGCGAACGGGAACTCGTCAAGGCTGGTGGAAAGCTTTGGCACGGCCTTTATGTTGGAAACAGGGCCGTCAACGCATAAAAGCGGAAGCCTTACCTGCACCTTGCCGCCGTTTTTGCCCGCAGCGGTAGGAACTATAAGCCCGTTGGCGTCAAAGCTCGACAGCCTGAACGCAGCCGTAGCCTTGCCCGGCTCAGGCGAGGTCTGGGGCTGCTGTGTTTGGGTAACTGTATATGCATACTTCTTTTCCACAGAACAAATGCAATCCTTCGAACTTTCCGGATCCAAATGTCTTTCCGGATCCAAATGTTTATAAGTGAACTTAAAAGTAAACTGCTCAATAGCAGATTCACTAATTGTACCTTTGAACATACCTTTAAGGACAACAGTTATGCTTCTATCGTAGCCGTTAAGCTCTACTGCTTTAGTGCCATTAACAGCAACAGGACTTGCTAAAACTCCAGCATCAGCAGTTACATTTTCCAGTGTAAGCGTGCCTTCTTTGATCTTGTCATCAACAGTTATCTTTACAAGAATGTCTATACCGGCAGATGCTGGTGCAACGGATTCAACACTTATCGAAATGTCCTCAGGTTTTAAGTGTTGCGGATGTTGCGGATTACCCTCCGCCAATACTGCGGGGCAGATGGCCGCAAAAAGTACGGCCGCCAATAAAAGTGCTGTTATTTTCTGCTTCATTGCTGTGAATCTCCCTGTTTTTCGTTATCGTTAGGCTTAGCCGCCTTTGGGCGCTTGTAAGCCGGTTCTTCGTTGTATGTAACGTCCACCACTCTGCCGTCAAGTATCTTTATCACCTTGTCGGCAAAGGCCGCCATGTTCGGGTCGTGCGTAACCATAACAAGCGTTTTGCCGCGGCTGCGCATAACCTCGCATATGGTGCGCATAACATCATCAGAGGTGTTGGAGTCAAGATTGCCCGTAGGCTCGTCTGCAAACACTATGTCAGGGTCAGTAACAAGCGCCCTCGCTATGCCAACGCGCTGCTGCTGGCCTCCGGACATCTGGGACGGCTTGTGCTTAAGATGGTCACCTAACCCCATGACCTTAAGCGCATCTACCGCAAGCCTTTCGCGCCGCTTCCTCGGCACTCCTCTAAAGGACAACGGGAAAGCCACGTTTTCAACTGCCGTGTAGTACGGCATAAGGTTAAAGGATTGGAATATGAAGCCGACATGCTTCTGCCTGAACACGATAAGCTCGCTTTGCGTCATCTTGTCAAGCCTTTTGCCGGCTATAACTATCTCGCCGCCGGTAACGTGCTCAAGACCTGCCAGCACGTTCAAAAGCGTGGATTTTCCGCTGCCGCTCCTGCCGACTATGCAGCAGAGCTCGCCTGGCATTATGCTCAGGTCAACGCCCCTAAGCGCATGTATGTCCACGCTGCCAACGCGGTATACCTTGGTGACGTTCCTCGTCTGTATTATGGGCTGCACCGCTGCCTTTTTAGGTACGGCTTCCAATTCATATCACCCCTTATATATATTGCAAAATAAGCACGCTGAGCTTACTTTATTTGCCAACAATAGTTTATATGCAATAAGCCGGCTTTGCAATGAAACAATTCGTGAACAAAGCGGCGGTATAACCATCACTATATGTAACGCTTACGCCGCCGCCGAGGTTGCAGTTTTTTTTGCTTTATACGCAGTTTATTCCCTTGTTCATTCCTTATAGTTATCCGGCAGGGCCTTTATAGCGTCAAACACCTCTCCAAGGCCGTCAAGCTGAACGGCCTCTATCTTGCCCTCGTCGCACAGCATGGCGACTACCGGCTCCATAGGCAGCGACGCCGTTACCGGTATGTTGAACTTCTGCGCTATGGCCTTAACGCGGCTCTCGCCAAACGGATATATCCTCCTCCCGCAGTCCGGACAGGTGATATAGCTCATATTCTCAACTATGCCAAGCACGGGTATATCCATCATTCCCGCCATGTTCACGGCCTTTTCAACAATCATGCCTACAAGCTCCTGCGGGCTGGTGACGACAATTATGCCGTCCAGCGGTATGGACTGGAACACCGTAAGCGGAACGTCTCCCGTGCCCGGCGGCATGTCTATGAACATAACGTCCTCGTGCTGCCATATGACGTCCTGCCAAAACTGCTTTACTACGCCGCCTATGACCGGCCCGCGCCATACAACGGGGGCCGTTACGTCGTCAAGCAGAAGGTTTATGCTCATAACGTCTATGCCTGTGGCAGTCTTTCTTGGCAAAATGCCCTGCTCCGTGCCTTCCGCCATGCCTGTCAAGCCAAAGGCCTTTGGTATGGAAGGGCCTGTTATGTCCGCATCAAGCACGGCAGTATCAAGCCCGGCCCTTTTTGCCATGACGGCAAGCATGCTTGTAACAAGTGATTTGCCTACGCCGCCCTTACCGCTTACTATGCCTATGGTCTTGTTGACCTTGCTCAGCGGGTTCAGCTTTTCAATAAAGTCGGCCGGTGATGAATTCCTGCTCGGGCAATTCTCCCCGCAGGATGAACAATCGTGGGTACAGTTCTCGCTCATGGTACACTCCGTTCTTTTGGGATGGCTATCCCTTTAATAACAATATAATACGCCACATTTTCAATATAGTCAAAGGCGCTTAGAGCAATACCGGACATATTTAACAAATTATCGCTTGATTATTCTTATGATATATGGCATAGTTACTTTTGTTATCTATATACCCTTACAGGCTTATCTTAGGGCGTATATACAAGGAGCATGTAAATATGTCAAAAAAGCTTTGTGCCGCCGTTTTGTGCGCTTTAATACTTTTATCCGGCTGTGCCGCGCCAAGCTATGTAGCTCAAAGCGCGCCAGAATACAGCCCTGCCCCCACGCCAACGGCAGCGCCTTCCCCTACCCCCACGCCCGCGCCCTCTGTTGAAGATATGGAAAAGGCCGTTGCGGAGGCGTTCGTTGCAGCTTTTACGCCGGACTTTTCGGCATATGACCACAGGTCCTCAGGCCTAACGGACATGCCGTCGCTGATAGAAAGATACCCCATCTATGCCGAGCTTTGCAGCAAGTGCGAAAATGAGGCCGCAGCCTGCGCCGAGGCTGCGGGTTTGAAGGCTCGCGAGCTTTTTGAGAGCGTTACGGAGACGGTAGTAAGCCTTGAGTCCGGACTTGACTGGCGGCTCATGGCCGCGCTGTGCGCAACGGTTGCGGAGCCGGAGCGGCAGCTTATGCAAAGCACGGGAATCAATGCCGAAATAAACGGCAAAAGTGTTCATATAAGCGTTGAGCTTCCGGATTTTGACAGGCTTTTTGAGCAGTCCGGCTATGATATATACTATGGCGCGCTTTCACTTTTCAGCTACCTTAACACGGCCTATGACGAAAACGGCCAGCTTACGGATAACGATGGCAGCTATGAGCTTAGCGACGAATACATTGCCACCATATTGGACCCGCTGCCAAAGCGGCACATTAAGGACTGCTGGTTCCATGATAGATCCAAGGCCACGCGCAGGCATACCGGCACGGACATACGCGCAAGAGAGGGTACGGACATACCCTCCTGCACGGAAGGTACGGTGATACGGGTGGCGTACAACGATATTGCCGGCAACTATGTTGTGGTACGTGACAAGTACGGGTTTTGCTATGTATACTGCCATATGGTGGAGCTTACAACCTTTTTGGCCGAGGGTGAGCGCGTTGAGCAGGGCCAGCTCATAGGCCACGTCGGCAACACCGGCAACAGCGACGCGCCGCACCTGCATCTATCCATAATCGCGCCCGAGCATATATACATTAACCCATATCCCGTGCTGCACAGGGTAAGGTACGGAAGATGAGCTTATGCTTAAGCATAGCAAAGGACGGCTAAAGCACTAAGCCGTCCTTTCAGTCTGTCAAAAAAGTGGCTGGTCGCCACTTTTTTGAGTTTTTTCGGGTTTCG
>SAMEA3663267__coassemble_2120_pt1 | contig 4981 bp, 4 predicted proteins | sample SAMEA3663267__metabat2_low_PE_012 | metagenome-assembled genome bin SAMEA3663267 (sample SAMEA3663267) | pig gut metagenome | biome: pig gut; feature: pig-associated habitat; material: faeces | place: China | collected 2013
GTGACCGGCTCGCCCTCCACCCCGTTGTTTATTGTTGCTATCATGTTATCGCGCCTTTTGAGCCATGCGTCTATCATATCGTCATAGCTCTGCCGCGGCGCGCCCTCGGTAAGCACGTCAAGCGCCATGGCGCGCACCACCTCGGCAGCGGGAGTGGTGCCTGTATTGAATATCATGGCATAACCGCAGTTTTCGCCCTTTATAAAGCCTACCTGCGTGTTGAAGCCCTCAAGCCCGCCGCTGTGGAACACTATATCGCGGCCGTTGTATACGCCGGTATGCCAGCCCAGCGCGTAGGTGCAGCCCTTAAGCTTAAAGCCGTCCTCCTCAGGGGTGGGTATAACGGGGGTTATCATGGCGTTGTACTGCTCTTGGCTGCAAAGCCTCTCTCCGCTTGCGCATACGCCGCCCTTAGCCATGGCCATCACCCATTTTGAAAGGTCCAGCACGTTCAGCTTTATGCCGCCGCACGGGCCGGAAAGGGGCGAATCGGAATAGCCGCAGCGGTGCGCCTTATATCCGTCCGAAACATATGGCAGCGCCCTTTCAAGATTGTCCATATTGCCCTTCATTCCCCTAAAGCGTATGGTCTCCACGCCCAGAGGGTCGGCTATTAGCCGCTTTATCTGGCTTTCCCAGCTTTCGCCGTTCCTAAGCACCTCCATAAGGTAGCCAAGCACTATGAACATATGGTTGTTGTATTGATAGCCCGCCCTGAAGCCCATTGTCGCGTCCAGCTCAGCGCACTTGAGCATAAGGTTGCGCCTGCTGCCGCCTACCTTGTTCCTCATAAAATCGTGGCACGGCAGCCCGCTCCTGTGGCTGGCCATATCGCGCACGCTCAGGTGCGCGCCGGCATAGTGGTCCAGCATGTCAAACTCCGGCATAGCGTCCTTTACCGGCTGGTCCCAGCCTATAAGCCCTTCGTCAACAGCCTTTGCGGCAAGCATCACGGTCCATGCCTTGGAGCAGGAGGCTATATCAAAGGAGGCGTTGAGCGTCATGGGAATATTGTTTTCCATGTCCTCATAACCGTAGGCTTCGCTGAAGAACACCTTCCCGTCTTTGAACAGCGCCACAACGCCGCCGACGAGTCCACTCTCCCTTGTTATGCGCTCAAGCGTTTTGTTCAGTATGTTACGCATCGTCAGTACTCTCCTTATTTATTACATTAAAGTATACCATCATGCTTTTCACTTATCAATCCGCCAAAGCCAAACATAAGCATAATATCAACATAAGTTTTGACATATGCACAGCAATGTAATATAATGAAGCATATTAGATACGATTGCATATAGGAGGCTTCCAATGGCATATATACTTAGCTGCTGCTCCACGGCAGACCTTTCAAAAGAGCATTTTGAGGCAAGGGACATACATTATTGCTGCTTCCACTTTTATCTTAACGAAAAAGCTTATCCGGACGATCTTGGCCATTCCATATCGTTTGACGAGTTTTATAAGGCTATGGAAAACGGCGCGCAGACGCGCACCAGCCAGATAAATGCGGACGAGTTTGTGGAGTATTTTACCCCGTTCCTTGAAAAGGGGCTTGATATACTGCACGTTTCGCTTTCAAGCGGCATTTCGGGCGTAAGCAATTCGGCAAACATAGCGGCAGAGAAGCTTATGGAGGATTATCCCGAAAGAAGGATACTCGTCGTGGATTCGCTGGGCGCTTCGTCAGGTTACGGGCTGATAATGGATAAGCTTGCCGACCTCAGGGACGCGGGCCTTAGCATTGACGAGGTATATGATTATGCAATGAAGAACAGGCTCCGGCTGCACCATTGGTTCCTTTCTACCGACCTCACCTTCTACGTCAAGGGCGGGCGCATATCCAAGGCGTCCGGTTGGTTCGGCACGGTGCTTAACATATGCCCGCTATTGAACATGGATAACCATGGCAGGCTCGTTCCGCGCTACAAGATACGCGGCAAAAAGAAGGTGCTCAAGGCTATAGTTGACAAGATGGAGGAGCATGCCGAAAACGGGCTTGATTACAGCGGCAAATGCTACATATCGCAATCCGCATGCTATGACGATGCGCGCATCGTGGCGGACGATGTTGAAAGGCGCTTCCCCAAGCTTAACGGCAAGGTGGAGATAAACAGCGTAGGCACCACCATAGGCAGCCATACCGGCCCGGGCACGATAGCGCTGTTCTTCTGGGGAGACGAAAGGGTAGATTAAGCTTTATAATATGCAGAAAAAGCGGCTGAACGCCGCTTTTTTGAGTTTTTACAGGCTTTACGCCATTCTTCCCTCCGCCCAGTCGCTGAGCCCCTCCAATATAGGTATAAGCTTATCGCACGCTTGTGTTGTGGAATACTCTACCCGCACAGGCACCTCAAGATATTCCCTTCTTTCAATAAGGCCATCGCTTTCAAGCTCCCTCAGCGCCGAGGCAAGCACGGTGTTGGATACCCCATCCAACCGATTTTTTAGCGCATTGTAGCGCAGCGGCCCGCTGCTGTTGAGCGCGCATATTATTTGCGGCTTCCATTTGCCGCCTATCACGCCCATAGCATAGTTGAGCGGGCAACATTCAAGGCAAGGGCATTGATAATGCGTAGATATCATGTAAGCTTCTCCTTACTATATAATAAAATCATGCGTTATTGCGCCCGTTGTGATTATAGCATAGAATAAGCATGGTAGCAAATTGACATCAAATAATACAACGCTACTTAATATCATTATACTATATAATTGAGAGGATATTGAAAATGGCTGTGTATATAAAGGGGCTGATGATGGGGCTTGCCTACGTTGCGCCCATAGGCGCGCAGAACCTGTTCGTGATAAATTCGGCCATAGCAAACAAAAGAAAAAAGGCTTTTTTGACCGCCGCGATAATAATATTTTTTGATATTTCCTTGAGCCTGGCATGCTTTTTCGGCATAGGTGCGCTGATGCAGGCCTTGCCCTGGCTAAGAAAGGCGGTGCTTGCGGCCGGCAGCATAATCGTTATATATATGGGAATAAACCTTATTAAAGCCAAGGGCGAGCTTGATAACAGCATAGATACCGGCATATCGCTTATAAGGACCGCGTTTATGGCTTTCAGCGTTACATGGCTGAACCCGCAGGCGCTTATCGACGGCACAATGCTGCTTGGCGCGGCCAACGCTTCGCTTGCCGCCGGAACACAGGCTCAGTTCGTGCTTGGCTTCACGAGCGCATCTGTGCTATGGTTCCTTGGCATTACGGCGGCAATATCGCTGTTCCGCGGCAAAATAACGCCAAAGCTATTGAGAATAATAAATGTAATATGCGGCACGGTAATGCTGTTTTACGGATTAAAGCTTATCTACAGCTTTATACGGCTTGTCGTTGTCAACTGACGCCATACGCTCTTATTCGCTTTGACAATTCCAATGAATGTGGTATGATTTTATATAATAGACAGCCCGAAAGTGAGTACATCTTAAATTGGAACAGAAAGCAATAAGACGGGGAATAAAGCGCGCAGATTCCGATATGACTCAAGGCAGCATATGGCCGCTGCTTATACGGTTCGCCATACCGCTGGCGGCCGGGCTGCTTTTTCAGCAGCTATACAACACGGTAGATACGATAGTAGTAGGCAAATTTGTCGGTAAAGAGGCGCTTGCCGCCGTTGGAAGCACGAGCAGCATAATAAACATGCTGGTCGGCCTGTGCTCGGGGCTTTCAATGGGAGCAAGCGTAGTTATATCGCAGGCATACGGCGCAAAGGATTATGAAAAGCTGCATGACGCCGTGCATACGACCATATTGCTCACCATTATAATGAGCGTTGCGGCAACGATAACAGGCATATTTATAGTTGACCCCATGCTCAGGCTGATGGCCACGCCGGACGATGTTTTCGCCTCGGCGCATAATTATCTGACCATATACTTTGCCGGCATATCCGGCCTGTTCATATACAACATGGGCTCGGCCATACTTAGGGCCGTGGGCGATTCAAAGCGGCCGCTGTACTTTCTTCTCTTCTCTGCGTTTCTTAATATAGCGCTTGACCTTTTATTCGTTATAGCGTTCAAAATGGATATTGCCGGCGCGGCATACGCCACTATACTTTCCCAGTTTATTTCGGCGGCGCTCGTACTGTTCGTGCTTACCCGCTCCGCAGGCCCATATGCCATACACTGGGGAGACCTTTGCATAAAGGGCTATATACTGAAAAAGGTGCTTGCGATAGGCCTGCCCTCCGGCGTGCAGCAGGGGCTTACCGCCTTTTCAAACGTGTTCGTGCAATCCTATGTAAACGGCTTCGGCTCGGACTGCATGGCCGGCTGGTCAAGCTACAACAAGCTGGATACCTATGTGCTTATACCGGCGCAGAGCATAGCTATGGCCTCTACCACCTTCGTCGGCCAGAATTACGGCGCGAGGCAGCTTGACAGGGCAAGAAACGGCGTGCGCTGCTCGCTTATAATATCGATTGTGACCACCGTGATACTATGTATCCCGCTTTTGCTGCTCAGGGAGACGCTGCTCACGCTTTTTACGGACGATCCAATAGTTATTCAGTACGGCTCCCGCTTTATAGGCATAATAGCGCCGTTCTACTTTACCGTATGCTTTAACCAGACCTTCGCCGGCGCCATGCGCGGCATAGGCAAGGCGAACGTGCCGATGATAGTTATGCTTTCCTCCTTTGTGCTGTTCAGGCAGATATATCTTTTTGCCGGCACAAGGCTCGGCGGCGGGTTCGTGACGGTGGCGCTTGCATACCCCATGGGCTGGGTGGTATGCAGCCTGCTTATGGCCATATGCTTCCGCCGCAGCGCGCTTTGCCATCCGGAAAAGGACAGGCACGAAGCCGTTGCCGTATCCGTTGAAGCTGAAATCGAGGACACAAACGAGGGGGCGGAATGATCCGCCACTCAAGAGTGTCGATAAACCCCGGGGTTGTTAAGGGGCGGCTGCCCCTTAAGCTTTATTCCGGCTCTGACGGCATGCACGTCAGAACGGATGAAAACCCAGA
>SAMEA3663267__coassemble_2421_pt1 | contig 4520 bp, 4 predicted proteins | sample SAMEA3663267__metabat2_low_PE_012 | metagenome-assembled genome bin SAMEA3663267 (sample SAMEA3663267) | pig gut metagenome | biome: pig gut; feature: pig-associated habitat; material: faeces | place: China | collected 2013
CACTTTTTCTATGCTTATTATATGCTATGCTCTTATTTTTTGCAAGCGATAGTTTGCTGAATAAGCCTACGGGGTTATAATAAAAGGCAGGCGGACGCCCCGGCTAAAATAATTATTACGAATTTGTAATAAACCTGTTGACAATGACGTAATGATATGGTAACATGTGATTGTGCAAACGGGAAGGCCCCAAAAACAGGCGCAAGCCAAGCCGGGTGTGATTCCCGGCAACACAAACAAAAAATTTTTTGAAAGGAAATTAGACAAGATGAAGAAACTGTTTGCTCTCGTTCTTTCTCTGGCTCTCGTCGTTGCCTTTGCGGTTCCCGCTCTGGCCAGCGGCTGGGCACAGCTTGATTGGCAGATCCCCACTTATAGTGACATCACCGTAGCTTTGACCGGTCTTGATCTGGTAAAGAACACCTCCAAGATCGGCTCCCTGTATGCTCCTCTGAGCACCTATTATCCCGTTGTTGAGAACAGCAGGGTTCACTTCTACGCCGAAGTTACTCTGCCTTCCGAAAAGAAGCTGACCGATGCTATGAAGAGCTTGATCGGCAACTGGGGTCTTGAGCTTGACATCGTCGTTTCCAACATCGAACTGGATCCAACATTCAAGCAGTATAAGAACAGTGCTGCTGCCGGTGAATTCAATGTTGCTGACTACGGCGATGTAGAGGAAGGCTTTACTGTTGTATTCGACGCTTCTACCTACAATGCCGCTGACAAGACCGTTTGGGGTTATGAGTGCTGGGGCACCGTTAATAAGGACGGTAAGGATGCCGTAGTTGAAGCTACTATCGGCTTCTACAACAGGTTTGATGAAAATGGCAGGATGATCATCGACTCCGATCAGGACGGCGTACCCAACTACATCGTTTACCACAATCATCCTAACTTCCCCAATGGATTCCTCATTGACGTCTGCAAGGCTGATGGTTCAACCAACTTTAGGTATGTCTACTTCCCTGTAAAGGGTGATAAGGTTGACAAGAGCAAGACTATCCGCATCAACGCCAATCTCTGCAACGCCAAGCTCTGCGAGATTGGTGAAGAGTTCTCAATCGTAAAGAGCATAGTCAAGAACCCTGACTTCGTACAGGGCACTAACTATGCCACCGATGCGCAATACAATGCTCTGAAGGCTGTTTATGACGATGTCTTCAAGTTCCTTGGTTTCGAATATGACGAGGCCAACTACATGACCGAAGCTCACTTCGAGCACTACTTCGGCACCATCATCGCACGCAGCGAGAAGATCACCTATCCTTCCGGCAACATCATAGTGGCTCCTGTCAGCCCCGAGCTGCCCCAGACCGGTGACAACGCCAGCATCGTTGGCTTCGCCATGATCGCTGTCGCTCTGGTAGCCGCCGCTGTCGTGACCGTTAAGAAGGTCCGTGCGTAATTTAACCTAAACTTGGGATCAAACCCATTGCACGCTGCGCCCCCGCTAACGCGGGGGCGTTGGTTTTTACTTGTTAAATAATTGCCTGTAAAACCGATGCGTGAGCATATAATGAATATAAAAAATGCCTGCCGGCGACGGTTGGCCAAGATTCTTAGCTACAAAGAGTAACCGTTACCTTAGCCGGGGACGGTTACTTCTTTTTTTGCTGTGTTTTGAAAACCGCCGTGCCGTTCCCCCCGCGGAGCGGTCGTTTTAAGGGGGTTACGGGGGTCGCCAGGGGGCCTGAAGGGGGGAAATCGAAATCCCCCCCGGCCCCTTGGCATATGTAGCGCATTTCTATTGCCGCTGTGCAGGCGTCAAAAAAGTGGCTGGTCGCCACTTTTTCGACAGGCTAAAGCCCCCTTAAACAAGGGGGCTTTGGTTTCAACGTTCACGCTTAATCAAGCTCTATTCTGGGGTTTTCCCTGGAGCGCCTGTATAGGGTAAGCTTGCGGCCTATGCACTGCACCGGCTCCGCGTGGAGCCTTGCGGCAAGGGTGTCTATGGTCTCTCTTGGGCTGTCGGGCGCGGTCTCAAGCACGGTTATCTTGATAAGCTCGCGCGCCTCAAGCGCGGCGTCAAGCTGCTCGGTAACGGCCGGGGTCACGCCGGATTTGCCTATCTGATAAAGCGGCTGAAGGGTGTTCGCCATGCTCCTCAGCTGCGCTCTCTGTTTACTGTTCATCTATGCTTCTCCTTTATAAATAATTTGAACAAAAATTTACTCGATGAAATCGAATTCCCATTCACCCATGCGGACGACGCTTTCCTCGGTGGCTCCGGCCTTGCGGAGCGCATCGATAATGCCCTCCCTGATAAGGAACTGCTGGAAGCGGCGCATGGAGCCTTCATCGTCGGCATAGGTGGTATCGAGTATGTAATCCACGCTGCCGCCGGTAACGACGAACACATCGCCGTCCTTTTCAATATTGAAGCCAGGCTCATACCTGTGCGTCTCGGTAATGCCCTCTTCTTCAAACTCATATGTCTTTGGCAGAGTATCAAGCGTTTTTACAAGGCAGTCGATAAGCGCGTCGAAGCCCTTTACCATAGCGGCGGAGACGGGGAATACCTCCACATCTTCGCTTTTAAGCGCCTCCCTTAGCCTGTCAAGATTGTCCTGCGCGCCGGTGACGTCCATCTTGTTGGCGGCGACTACCTGCTTAAGCTCGCCAAGGCGAGGGCTGTAGCGGGTAAGCTCGCCCTTTATCTTGAAATAATCGTCCACCGGATCGCGCCCTTCGCTGCCGGAAACGTCTATAACGTGGACGAGCAGGCGGGTGCGCTCGATGTGTCTCAAAAAATCATGCCCGAGGCCGGCACCCTCGGCAGCGCCCTCGATCAGCCCGGGGATATCGGCAAGCACAAAGCTCTTGTCATAGCGCTTGACAACGCCAAGGTTGGGCGTGAGCGTGGTAAAATGATAGTTGGCTATTTTAGGCTTGGCGCTCGTAAGCACGGAAAGAATGGTGCTTTTGCCAACGTTTGGCAGGCCGATAAGGCCAACGTCGGCAATGGTCTTAAGCTCCAGCTCAACTTCTCTTTCAAGCGTTTTCTGCCCGGGCTGGGCGAAGCGCGGAGACTGCCTGGTAGGCGTAGCGAAGCGGCAGTTGCCTCTTCCGCCGCGTCCGCCGTGCAGCACTACCTTCTGCCTGCCGGCGGTGTTAAGGTCGGCTGCAACAGCGCCGGTTTCAACGTCCCTTACAACCGTGCCTACGGGAACCTTTATGATAAGATCCTGGCCGTTTTTGCCGCTCGACCTGCCTGCGCGGCCCTTTTCGCCGTTTTCAGCCCTGTAGAAGCGGGCGAACTTGAAGTCGAGCAGCGTATCCATGTTGCTGTCCGCAACGAAAATGACGCTGCCGCCTCTGCCGCCGTCTCCGCCGTCAGGGCCGCCGCGCGCAACGAATTTTTCCCTGTGGAAGCTGGCGCAGCCGTCCCCGCCGTCGCCCGCCTTTATGACTATTCTTGCTTTGTCAACGAACTGCATCGCTTTTCTCCGTTTTCTTTAGTTTATTTATGTGCTCCATGCAATATGGCTTGAGTGTGCAGATATCGCACCTTGGATTCCTTGCCGAGCATACTCTTCTGCCATGGAATATTATCCAATGGTGAGCGATGGACCAATCCTCTTTAGGAATGTTTTGCATGAGCTGCTTTTCGGTATCTAGCACGTTTGAGGCGCAGGATAGGCCAATCCTGTTAGCTACCCTGAAAACATGCGTATCCACAGCGATAGCTGGCACGCCGAAAGCGTTTGACACTACAACGTTGGCGGTTTTTCTGCCTACGCCGGGCAGCTTCATAAGCTCGTCCCTGTCGCACGGAACAAGGCCGCCATAGTTTTCGAGTATTAGCTTGCTTGCGTTTATTATGTTGCGCCCCTTGTTTTGATATAATCCGCAGCCTTTTATATAAGCGAAAAGCTCATCCTCGCCCATTGCGGCAAAAGCCTGCGGAGTGTTGTATTTTTGGAACAGCACAGCCGTGGTCTTGTTAACCTGCTTATCCGTGCATTGTGCGGAAAGCATAGTCGCCACAAGCAGCTCAAACGGGGTAGTGAAGTTAAGCTCCGGCTTAGCATCCGGATAAGCAAGCCTGAGCGCCTCAAGCGCATTCTCTATCCTAAGCTTTTTTTGAGCTTTTGTTTCTTTCACATAACTCACTCCCTTCAAATTATCATTATATATGCTTTATGCTGTATTTTGCAACAGCAATAACCTGTCAGGAGCCTGTTGAGCGGTAATGCTTTAAGCCCACGCGCCACAAAGCATAGCATGGCAGCAGGAACCACAGGCTTATCATAGGCATGAACGGCGCGATATCGGGCGCGCCTTTATCCAATATATAGCATAAGGGATAATACTGCACAAGCGCAAGCGGCACCACGAAGGTGAATATCCTCAAAACGGTGTCGCCATACACGCCCAAGGGGTATCTGCCGAATTCCCTGCCGCCGTCGGTGAATATATTCAAAAACTCAAGCCCCTCTGTTGTGAAGAAGCATAGAGCCGCATATATTACAAACACGCCGGAGAATACCGCCGCGCCGCACAGCACCATCTCCGCA
>SAMEA3663267__coassemble_2524_pt1 | contig 4399 bp, 5 predicted proteins | sample SAMEA3663267__metabat2_low_PE_012 | metagenome-assembled genome bin SAMEA3663267 (sample SAMEA3663267) | pig gut metagenome | biome: pig gut; feature: pig-associated habitat; material: faeces | place: China | collected 2013
TCCCCCACCTTAACATCATAGCGAACAGGGGTGATCATTCCCTTTGCACACACAAACGCAACGATAAGCGCAAGCGCAAGCATGCCAATGGAAATCAGCCTTGCGTTTTTTCTGTTTATCTGTTTTGGCGCTTCACGCTTTGCCAATTCCGTCTACACCTCCCCAAAAACCGATCAGTCTTTTTTATATGCCCTATCGTAAGCGCTTATTATACGCTGCACCATTTCATGACGAACCACGTCCTTATATGTCAGGTATATCTGGGAAATACCTTCAACATCCTTAAGCACGCCCAATGCATGTACAAGCCCGCTCTTGCGCTCCGGCGGAAGGTCTATCTGCGTTATGTCGCCGGTAACGACTACCCTTGAACCTTCCCCAAACCGCGTAAGGAACATTTTCATCTGCTCTATTGTGCAGTTCTGCGCCTCGTCCAATATTATAAATGCATCGTTAAGCGTGCGCCCGCGCATATACGCAAGCGGGGCCACCTCGATAACTCCGCGCTCGGAAAGGTTCTTAAAAGTCTCCGCGCCAAGAAAATCGTAAAGCGCATCATACAACGGTCTCAGGTAAGGATCGACCTTGTTCTGAAGATCGCCAGGAAGGAAACCGAGCTTTTCACCGGCTTCTACCGCAGGGCGGGTGAGGATTATCTTTTCAACCTCTTTGTTTTTGTACGCAAGCACAGCCATGGCCACCGCAAGATATGTCTTGCCCGTACCGGCAGGGCCTACGCCGAACACTACCGTGTTTCTTTTTAGCGCGTTGACGTATTTCTTTTGGCCAAGCGTCTTGCACTTTATCCTTCTTCCCTTTGCGGTAAATGCGACAACATCGCTTTCAAGCTCCGTAATAAGCTCCGCATTGCCTTCCTTTGCAAGGTCAACAGCGTAGCGGATACGGCTCCGGTCTATGTTATCTCCCCTTCTTATAGTTATGAGCAGCTTGTCCACAACAGTAGCCGCAAGCTCCACGGTTTTGATTGAGCCTTCTATGCGTATACAGTCGCCCGCGGCTATTATGCGCGCTCCCGTTTCCGAGCTTATTACCTTAAGATTCTCATCAAACACGCCAAACAGCTTTATCATCTCGTCCATAGACTCTACAGCTATTTCCGCCGTATAAAGCTCCCCTTCCGCACAGTTGATGTTGATGTTGTCATTAGTCGTTTCCATATATACCTCTTGCTTCAGCAATGTTTTCCTCTGTGGTAATCCTTATTGTGGCGCTTACGGCGCCGTTTTCGTCCAGCCTGGTCTCGCTAAGCTTGGACGTTATCCTGGCCCCTTCCGGTATAAGGCTAAGCAGCTTTGCTTCCGCCTTCGCCAGAGCCTCTTTTTTAAGGGCTTCTGCGCTGCCCCTTATTCTTACATCATCAGTTTCTTTCCTTATAACGCGCTTTATGCTAAGCGGCAAAAAGCAGCCTTGCAGCACATACTCGCATACTTCCTCTTCATCATATGTTTCATAATCAGCCTCCCGCTCAAGCATAAAGCCTAAAAGCTCAAGCTGATTATAGCACACTTCATTTCCGGTATAGCCCTTGGCTTGTATCATAGGCCCTGCCGTTGCCGTATAGGTATAGAGCACCTCGGCCATTACCGTTCCTTTTGCAGCGGTCGTGATAAGGCCAAGCTCATCGTTCCTGATCACGCCTGTTATAAGCTCCTGATCCTTAACGACGGCGTCACCGGCTTTAACTCTCGCCTTGCCGTCTATGGTGGTTACGCTCAAGACTATTCCGTCTTTGGCGGCGAAAAGGCTTTGCGGCTTATCGGCGTTGCTCTGAGCCTGCGCCTTGTTTGCCTCAACTATTTCCACCTTAAGCACAACGCCGCTTATTTTTACCCCCGCCCAGGCAATGCGTGCATCCGTTGCCATAAGCGCCGAGCCGAGCTTGTATGTTGAAACGGCCCTTTTGTTGGATCCTACCATAACGCCCATATCGCCAAGCGATGCGATAACAGCCTGAGGATCCACCATATCGCAGCCTTCAACATCAACAAACCATATGTAGCGCGATGCCGAAAGCACCAGCGCAACCACCGCAAGCCAGCCATACAGCAGCACCTTGCGCCCGCGCATATTCGAAAGCGAGATTATAAGCCCGCGTTTTTCGGCTATGCTTATGCTCACGCCGCACTGGCGCACTATAGGCCTTAACGAATAGAACGTGCCTACGGAAACGGACGCCCTTAGGCTGTTGGTTCCAGTACGCTTAACTGACCATATATCGCCGCCGCTTTGCACGACACGGTTTACAAATCTTTCAAGGCCCCTTCCTTTGATATCAATAATAACATATCCCGAAAGATAATGCCATATGCCAAACCCCATAGCCCGCCTTTCATGCAGCACAAACACAAAATTTTAACGGTTAGTTTTCAAATTGAACCGCTTTTATGCTCCCCTTTATCACCGCGCGCTCGCATCTAAGCTCGCTAAGCACAAGCTCTTCACCGTCCACCCTGAGTATTCCGCTGCCCGTTCTTAGTCTTATAACATTCTCTGCGCACTCAAAAACGCCGTCGTAGTTTTCAATCCATGCAAGACTATCCGCTATTACGCATACCTTTAGCGTGTCGCCAAAGCTTTCAAGCGGTATGTCTATCAGCTCCCCAACGCGCATACCAAGCTTTATTCTTCGTTTTCCCTTCTTCATAAAAACGCCCCCATACAAAATTGTATGCGGGGGCGCTTAGGTTATTCTGTTATGCTGTCAAACATATTTGCGCATGCTCTTAAGCGCGCTTTTTTCAAGCCTTGATACCTGCGCCTGGCTTATGCCGATCTCGTCGGCAACCTCCATCTGCGTCCTGCCATGAAAAAACCTAAGCTCTATTATTCTTCTTTCCCTTTCTGCAAGGCTATCGAGGCCTTTGCTAATTGCTATGGAGTCGAGCCATTTATCATCGCAGTCCTTGTCGTCCCTTACCTGATCCATAACGTATATCGCGTCGCCGTCATCATGGTAAACAGGCTCGTATAGCGACACCGGATCCTGTATTGCCTCCAAAGCAAACGCAATATCCTCTTCCTTCATATCGAGCGCCTTAGCTATCTCGCCTATTTTAGGCTCGCGTGAAAGCTCGTCCATAAGCTCGGTGCGCTTTTTCAAGGCTTTATACGCAGTATCCCTTATAGAGCGGCTCACGCGAAGCGCAGTATTATCCCTAAGATATCTTCTAAGCTCACCCACTATCATAGGCACAGCATATGTTGAAAACCTTACGTCAAGATCCATATTGAAATTCTCTATTGCTTTTATAAGTCCTATGCAGCCTACCTGAAACAGGTCGTCCATCTGCTCCCCCCTGCCCGTAAAGCGCTGTATAACGCTTAATACGAGCCTCAGGTTCGCGCTTATAAATTCTTCTCTTGCTTCATCATCGCCGTCTTTTATTCTTTTAAGAAGCGCCCTGCTTTCATTTTGTGTGATCTTGGGCAGTTTTGATGTATCCAGTCCGCAAATCTCAACTTTGTTCAGCGCCATATCAGCACCCCCTTGAGAAACATTTGATGCTTCTATGGTTGCCTGACGAAGTTGATGTTATTCCGCGATAAAATGCTGTTAATGACTATTGAAGGCGATGTCTTTTATTACCTCTCCTGCAAGTATAAGACCTGCCGCCCCGGGAACATACGAGATGCTGCCGGGAGTTGAACGCCTGCGCTTATCTATAGCCTCTTCATTTTTGAAAACCGGCGCAAGAGGCTCTTCTTTTGAATAGACTACTTTTAGCTTTGTTACGCCTCTTTTTTTCAGCTCCCTGCGCATTACGCGTGCAAGCGGGCAAACAGAGGTCTTAAAAATATCCTCCACTGCAAAGCCTTCGGCATTTAACTTGTTGCCTGCGCCCATGCAGCTTATTACCGGAGTGTTTGCCTTGTAAGCAAGCTCTATTATCATAAGCTTTGACGATATAGTGTCTATGGCGTCTATAACATAATCATATTGCGAATAGTCGATCATATCCTTGTTGCTTTCATCATAAAAGCAGTTGAACACTTTAACGTCGCAATACGGATTTATGTCCTTGGCTCTTTTGGCCATCACTTCCGCCTTGGGCAGGCCGACTGTTGAATCAAGCGCCACAAGTTGGCGGTTAATGTTGCTCTTTGCCACCCTGTCGCCATCTACCAGCGTCAATGAGCCTATGCCGCCCCTAATAAGAGCCTCGGCCGCATAGGAGCCGACCCCGCCGACGCCGAAAAGGACTGCTTTGGCATTTTTTAGCCTGTTCAGTCCATCTTCGCCAATAAGTGCTTGTGTTCTTACAAATCTATCTTCCATGTGCGATAGTATACTTTTTTTACCGCGCTTTAGCAATAGCTCAAAGTATTATAGGCCCCCTCTTTTTTGCTATAGCGGCGTTGCCCGTGGATGCGCTCGGGC
>SAMEA3663267__coassemble_2963_pt1 | contig 3993 bp, 2 predicted proteins | sample SAMEA3663267__metabat2_low_PE_012 | metagenome-assembled genome bin SAMEA3663267 (sample SAMEA3663267) | pig gut metagenome | biome: pig gut; feature: pig-associated habitat; material: faeces | place: China | collected 2013
TGACCGCATGTGGAAGCAAAACGCCCGCGGAGGCGCCGACCTTCGATGGGCCGGAACCCACGGTCGAACCGGAAAGGATACCCGACCCAACGCCCGCACCGGAGGCTACCGTTGATCCCGATGAGATCGAATGGGGTTATCAGGCGCCGGGCATCTCGGACACCCAATACTGGTATGTGGATGGAGATAAAAGCGCAACAAGCTTCCTGTTCTTTGAGGACGGGTGTTTGACGATGGTTGACGGGGAAACGCGCAGCACCATCGATACCAAGATCTCGGACAAACACATCGTGGACGCTGAAACAAACGGAGGCTTGTTTGACTTTGTGTTTACGGATGTGCTCACCTGTTATGACCTTGTGTGCAAGGAGTGGTACAAGCGGGCTGATTATGAAGCCGTCGTGGAGTCGCTTACCGGAGCTACTTTTGTATGTGAAGCGGGGAGCCAGTGGAAATACACATTCAACGCCGACGGTACCATGGTCTACGATAACGACGGGACGCTGAAGACCGGTACATGGTGGATCCAGGATGCCCGCACCATAAATAACCATTATGATGATGAGGGTAACACGGGCGGATGGTTTGAGATCACATACAACGATGAAGGATGGAGCATTAAAAGCATCAAAGATACCGACGTTTTCTATCCCGAGAAGTAAGCTGATAATTCAAGGAGGAATATAACATGATGAAAAGAGTTGCTGCGGCGCTGTTGGCGCTTATGATGATCCTTGCTCTTTCCGCCTGCGGCGGCAAAGGGGAGGATGTTACCGGCAAGTACCTGTGCGTGAGCGCCAAATACAGCGACGGCTCCGGCACGCCCGACGGCGAGTGGATCGAGCTCAAAAAGGGCGGCAAGGGCACATATTATAGCGGATTTGAGTTTGACCTCAAGTGGAAGCTCGACGGCGAAGCCTTTACGGGAAAAGTAACCTTTATGGGAATGGAAACCCCAATGGAGGGCACCTTGGAGGGCGGCGTGCTTAAAGTGAAATACGGCGACATGGATATGAGCTTTGCGAAAGAAGGCGCGCAAGGCTCAGGAACAGCAACGCCCGCAGATGATGGGATCGTGGGAAGCTATGAGCTTGACAGCGCCACCATATATGGCGCCGATTACACATATGAGCAGCTTGACAGCTACGGCATGGCAAAAGGCACATTCTTAAAATTCAATGCCGACGGCACGGGCGAGTTAGGCCTTTCCGGCGAGGAGCCCGAAAGCTTTACTTATGACGAAGCCACGGGTGGAATAACTTTCGATTCTGACGGATCTACTGCGATCTTCACCGTTGAGGGAGACAATGTCACTCTTGATTATGAGGAGGCGGGTATGACGATGGTATTCGTTCCCGAAGATGCGGCAGGCTCACTCTCAAGCTCAGGCTCAAGCACAGGCGCAAGCACGGGAGCGAATGCCGGCGCGGGTGACTTCTTCAACGGCATTACAGTTGCGGCAACGATGGATGACGCCTTTGCGGGTGCAGGTGGCGGGATTGGCTCCGGCGCAAGCGGCTTTGTTTCCCCCACCAATGCCATAACTCTCGGTAAAATGTGGTTTGGCACGATGCAGGTCACGGACTCTACGGACAACAAGGACTACGAGAAGGACATCATCGCCTCCATCGCCGCAACCCGTGACGGCCGTGCGTTCATCGAAGTTTATACGGATTCGAGCATGAGCGATGATTCCTTGCAGCTCTCCATGTACATCATCCTTAATGACGACCGCTTCGCTGCCGATATCGGCGATAAGGACGCTTGGGTATTCGACCGCTATTTGACTGAGGATGACGCCGCATATTTCTCTCCAGTTCTGGAGAATGGCGCGCTGGACATGTACTACCATTACGAGGATCCTGATGATGATTATGCCTGCAACGTCAGGTTCTTCCTGCGCGAGGACGGAACGCCGTGGGACGAGGAAAACGATCCTCTGCCGCCCAGCTATGACCGCTACAAGGAAGCAATAGAAAATTAAACCCAACGCAGGCAGGGTGATGGCTGATAAATAATATTGGCGGGCAGGACGAATTTGCAAGGCGGAGCGATTGAGAAGCCCTCCATGCAAACGGTAATCTGCCCGCCGAAATAGCAGGATACTCACGCCGGGACGCAGGGCCTTTCGCCGCAGCCCGGCTGAAACGCATTTATTGAGGTTACCATCAGTTGAGGATGGTACACAAGCCCTAAAGGCCAGCTTTGGGACGTTTCTGTTGTTCTCGTCGTTTGAATTACCTCCGGTAGTCCTGCGCTCCTCGGCCTTGAAGCGCCCTCAAATCAGGCTCTTTAGGGTCGAAGAGTTTTAAGGAGCATACAGTATGACAGAGCAAGGAAAACGAGCGAAGGAATACTGGCGGTATTTCAAACGAGTTTGACGCGGCTATGGCGTGCTGTATGCCCCTTAAAACCTTGTGTCCCCTTGTCAACTGATGGTATAATATGAAAAAGTTTATAATCGTACCGCTTGTTTTTATGATGTGCCTGTGCATAGGTTGCGGGCGCGGGGATACGGAAGCGCCTCCCCGCGCCATATCGTCAGAGCCGACAGCCGCTCTGCCCGCTTCCCCGCAGCCAATGAGTACCGTAGCGCCGGAAATTATTGATACCGTTTCCATGGATGAAGGTAAACCTGAGCAGGCAGCCGACGAGATACCCCCTGCATAAAACGAAACGGAACAGACGGCTGAAGCGGTTGGTCAGACGCAGGATGATGAAGCTATTGAGTACGAAATGCAGACCGAACAAGGAGATGACAGCATGAAAATTACGTTTAGCGCATTGCCGAAGACGTCCGAGCAATTCGCGGCGCTTGCGGACGGAAAACTGAACAGCCCCGAAAACACCTGCGCGCTGTTCTTGCTTGCTCTTAATATGTATACACAGGATAAAGACACCGGTCTCGAAGCCATCAATCTATTGCGCGGCCCACGTCCGATGAACGGGTATGACAGCCAGTTCATCCGCGACCGGCTGCGGGATAAGTCCTACCTGCCGCTTGCCTATTTTGAAGGTGCTACCCCCGATAACAGCTATACTCCCACCGAGCCATACATCGTTAATGTCTACAGCGACCCTCGGCCTCAGGACTGTGAGGCGGGCTATATACGCCTGTTTCTGAAAACCGCCGGAGCGGATTCTGCCCGCCCCATCAGGCTGCGTCAAAAGGGCGACGAATGGTTCCTGTGGGAATACTCCAGCATTCTTTCAGGCATACGAATCCCTGCAAGCCAAGACCCGTGGGCATAAGGAGCAACGATTAACGATAAAAGCAGGAGCGGAGCAAATATGAGATCGTAAAAGACAATGCGTCCGCGAAAAGCGATAGTGTTTTTCTCTGCCTGCTGTTACCGCTACTCTCGGCCGGCTGCGCATCGAACAACGAGGGCCGCGGCGCTTCAAAGGCTGCCGGCACCGCATCGTCCGCCGATAGGGTATATGCTGTCGAAGAAGGAACAGTGAAAGAATCGCGGGATAACTGCATCCTATGGACATGGCACTTTTGCCTGTGACTTTTAGAAGGAGAAGCTATGATAATGTCGCGTATAATCAAAAGGTGTGTTGCGCTATTCTGCGCTTGCCTCATGGCGGTTGCGCTTGGCGGCTGCATCGCCGATGACAACAAGAACAACGATCTTTCCGGCGCATTGGCCGAATCATTGCTGGAAGCCGCAAAGCAACAGCAGCAAGCCGAGCCGAGCACGCCCGTGCCGGCGGAAACAAGCGCACAGCCGAATGAAAGCGATGTCCTTCCCCGTGAGAGTGATGAGCCCACGCAGGACCCGCCGGCCATCGACGACCTTGCTGAAGCGCTTACCGGATGGTGGGTCTGTATGGACGAAGGAAGCATCGATCCCAAGTTCCCGATCATCAATTATTTTGACGGAAACGGAAAGGTGTTCCTGTCGCCGGAGGACTATTACGCTTTTGCTCTTGGTGAACAAACGCATTACTGCAAATGGGAAATAGCAGACGGAAAAGCTGTATATT
>SAMEA3663267__coassemble_4564_pt1 | contig 3028 bp, 3 predicted proteins | sample SAMEA3663267__metabat2_low_PE_012 | metagenome-assembled genome bin SAMEA3663267 (sample SAMEA3663267) | pig gut metagenome | biome: pig gut; feature: pig-associated habitat; material: faeces | place: China | collected 2013
AACCTTATCGCACAGTTTCTCCGCTACTTCCAGTACATGGGTGGAGAAGAAGATGGCACTTCCCGCGTCACAGACGTCGCGCATCATGCCCTTGAGCAGATGAGAGGCCTTGGGATCCAGACCCACAAAGGGTTCATCCATAATAATCAACTTAGGCCTGTGAAGCCACGCCGCAATAATAGCCAGCTTCTGCTTCATACCGTGGGAATAGGCGGCGATGGGCTGTGCCAGATCCGCAGTCAGCTCAAAGAGATCGGCATATTTGCGGATACGCTCCTGTCGGTCCGCGACGCTGACTTTGAAAATGTCCGCAATGAAATTCAGATATTTTATGCCCGTCATAAAGTCATACAAATCCGGATTATCCGGAATATAGGCGATGTCCCGTTTGCAGTCCAGCGGAGCGGTACGGACAGATTTCCCGTTGATTAAAATCTCTCCCTCGTCAAACTGCAGAATCCCCACCACGGATTTCAGCGTTGTGGTTTTACCCGCACCGTTGTGACCGATGAAGCCGTAAATTTCGCCCGGCTTAATATGTAGGTTCAGATTATCCACGGCTTTTTTATCGCCGTAGGTTTTTGTCAGATGTTCGATTTTTAGCATTTTACTTTCCTCCGATTTGATTTTTATATATTCCACGGGCGGCCGCTTTTGTGCCAGCCGTTATTCTCCCAATAGCCGTAGTCCGGCTCCATAGGCGGGAAATGCTTATGGGCAAAGCGCATCAGATAAAACCACTTTTTTGCCCGTCCGTTGCACCCGCGCCTGTCCGCACTGTTACGTATTCTTTTCGCCAAACGCTCCGTCTTTTTGTGAATGCCTCGCTTAATTCTTTCTGGTATCTCCTCCGGCTTCAGTGCCTGTACGCCGAAGCCCAGCTTATATACCTTGCGAATTCCCCACATTTCCAGACTGTCCGCCATATCCTGCACGGTGCTTTTCATTCCGCCGCCGGCGGCAGTTGCTACGGCAACAGCCTGCTTTTCGCTCATTTGAGGCAAAGGCCTGTGAACCATCCACCATGTTCCGAAGTGGTCCAGAAAGTTCATCATCGAACCGGTAGCATGATATACATACACCGGGCTTTCCAGTATCAGCAAGTCAGCCTCGTTAATCGCCGTTATAAGCGGCTCCAGTTCCCTGTAATGCGGACAATCGGTTAAGTCCTTCTTGAAACAGGTATAACAACCGAGGCAGGGCTTGTCAAAATCCCGCGGTAGAAAAAATTCTTTGATTTCTCCGCCGACCTTATCGGCAAGCTCCCTTGCCACCATACAAGTGTTTCCTTCATGGCTCTGTCCGTGAATAATAGTAGTTTTCATAATTGTAAACCTCTCTTCGGAGCTTGTCAGTCCTAATAGATAATCCCAAAACAGGTTTTCTGTTTTCATGATCATTTCTCCGTTATCGATTGCATGAAACGACACGATCTTGTTCTCCTCACCGATCCATGCTGTCTTTTCCGTTCCATTCATACGATGTCTCTCCTTCTTATCGGGCGCTACCTATCGTTCGGTAGTATGCAGCGTTTAAATAACGCGACCATGCCCGTGCGGACACAGCCGCGTTGATCTGCAAAGGAACTTATCGGGATCTGTTACACAGGTGTTCCTACCTCAATCAGGTTTCCGTCAGGATCATAAAATCTGACCACCTTTTGCCCCCAACTGTGTGTCATCAGACGATTGACATATTCGGTTTCGGGGTATAGCGTCTCCAACCGTTCTGCAAATTTCTCTATATCCGGCTCCTCAAAATACAATTCAGATTGATTGCTGTTTGAAATTATGCTTCTTTTTGTGAACTGCTCCCAGTAACCCAACTCCTGCAAATACAGATGATCCGTCAGTTCCATATTTCCATCGTTGTCTTGGAGCGGTTGAAGCCCAAACATATCCCGATAAAACTTCAGAGCACGGTTGCAATCTTTCACAACAATAAGTGTTCCTTTGTATTTCATACTCTCCTCCACAAATTCCAATTATCCAATCCGTTCGACTCTATGGCAAACTGGATGTTGTCAAAATCTTTTCGGTTTCTGCAATGTCCTTTTCAATCAGTGGGCGCATACTGTCCTTGTATTTTGATAAATCAGCGCTCTTCAAGCACGACAAGATCCTCGGAATATACTGCGGCTTTGCCCGCCCCACTTGTGCAAGAGCTTTCACGCATTGTCTTGCCGTAATCGGTTTTTCATCCGTTATATGTGTGAGAAAATCAGATATGATGGCATCAAAGCGGTTTTCTTCATCCCATTGTGCATTTGCCGCAAGAATAAACAGTGCTCGGTTTCTTACCAATGATTTTGGATGGTCGAGCAACGATGCAAAGTCATCAAAATACTCGTACCATTCATCTGTCTCCTGACTTTCTGATATAATTTTATCAGCAAGCGCACAAGCATATTTATCGTCTTTTGCCGTCAACTTCGCTATGATATTTCCATGCATCGCTATCCCCCCTAACATCCGATTCAATTACTTCTTCTTTTTTCTCCCTCACAGGTGCGTGCAGGGCTCACCGGCAGCTCCGGGCATAGAAAATCTGATAAAACGCCAAGCAACGAACCACAGAAGCAGCGCTGTCTGTGCCGTTTTCTTTGATCCATGCCCACAAAGCATTATATTTGCTCATGGAGTCACCTTCCTGACCGCTGATAGAGTCTGAAGAACTGTCGGATATGCTTGCCAACCAACTCCATGACTTCTGATTCCCGGTCCGGTTCCCGGTCGCAGAGGTTGATCCACTCGGAAACAGGCAGACAAAGCTGGGCTGCCATGATCTCGGGATCATCTTCTGCCAGCACTCCCTGCCGGATCAGCTGCTTCACAAGTCCGGTGAAGTATTCCATCACATCGGAATAATTCTGTTTGGTCTGCAGCTTCGCCAGCTCCGGATTCTGAAACTGTTCGATGACCAGCATTTTCCGCGCCCTGCTGATGACCGGATCGTGGAGGATGTAGCGGATCTGCCCCAGGATCTTTTGCGCTGCCGCATCGGGAGTCAGCGCCTGCTCGCCCTTTGT